>Ga0182738_1001233_pt1 | contig 32634 bp, 18 predicted proteins | sample eDN5th30CBELigMG_FD_128876 | JGI IMG/M metagenome (GOLD analysis project Ga0182738, IMG submission 128876) | Enriched Miracle-Growth compost microbial communities from Emeryville, California, USA - eDNA 5th pass 30_C BE-Lig MG (version 2)... ...
GTTTTTAATTTTTGTAAAACTCCAAGGCCTGAGGGTTAACCTTCCATTGATGCCTCTCATTTGATCACAGTTCTTAAAGAATGATCTCAGCCTCATTCTTCATAATCCTTGAAGAGAGTCGTTAATATAAAAAAATTACTCATCTTTAAATTCTAAGTTTTCCTTTTTATCTAATTTTAGCTCGTTTTTAGTTTGTCTCTCTTATGATCTCTTGTTGGATGGACAAATCAGGCTCCAAAAACGTCATTTTGACATGCTAGAGAGAAGGATTCAAGTATTTTTTTTAGGGCTTGTAAAACTCCTGAGAGTGAGTTCAAGGCTGCAAAATCCTCGTTTTCATGGGAGGAAAGTGAAGAATATGACTTTGATTTTTGACTTTTCTTTTTAAAACTTCCTCCTTTTAATGTGAGGACTCTCAACAAAAAACTCTGGAGGGTCTTACGTGAGAAACCTGGCAAGTCACGTTTAACAATGAACCTTTAAGTGATCCCGTGAAGGATGAAGAGAAGTAAGGTTTGTTTTCAAAACAAGAGGATTTGGATTGGTGTTCCTTTTGATTTTCTTAATTTCTCTTTCATGATCGTATATTTAATTTTTAAATCAAGGACGATTAAATGGAAGCAAATAAAAGGTTAAATTTTTCACTTTAACCACTAAATGCATCATCCATTTTAAAAATGCAGTTAATTTTTTACGAGTTGCCTGTTTCTTAGTTTGAGTTTTCTAAACTCTTTTTATATACAGCAGATTAAAAAATATGTTTCCAAATCTTATGGAACACAATTTTATCCAAAACATCCAATTTGAAGGTATTTTCTGATGATTGAGCTAGTATCCCTTACGTGCCTATTTTAGTTTTACAAAGCTTTAAATATCAAGAGTTTCAATACAGATCGAGCCAAGATGGAGAGGAACTTTCAAGTAAGGTGAGTAGCAAGCATAAATTGAAGGCTGTTCACAAAATCCAAAAACCCAAACTTCCTAAAAGGAGGTATCGTCCCATAATTGACGATGTCAGAAAACAGCTTATTGATGCCATTAAAAACAATGGTGAAAAAATTAAAGATGTAGATCCTATTTTAACGATTGTTCTCTTACATATTTAGGTTGCTGAGAGACTTCACATTAACTATTCTTCAGCTAAATCTGTCGTTCAAGTTTTCAATAGGGAAGGAAGATTTTACAAAAAAATCAAGCCTAAAAAAGTAGCTTCTCGCCTTAGCAAGAATCAGCCAAAAGAAACAAAAGATTCTCAAAAGACCCTGTTGAAATCCGTCCGTAGAGCTTATAGAAAGAAAATTGCTACCGGAGTAAAGGAGGACACAAACCAAAAAGGAGTCAAGGCAACAGGCGGAAAAAGCTCTTTATTAGAGCCTCAAAATTTAGCCATAAAACCAACCGATGCAATAAGTTTGCATTTAACCCCTTTGAAACAAGATCATCAACCTCTTCCTTCATTCCAACAGTCTCATTCTCAACTCCAGCCTCAATATCAAAACCCCATCTTGAGCCAAGCTGAATCATTAACACTCAGAGATAACCTGGTATCAAAAGGTTTAAATGGGAAATATCAGGACCTGAATGGTCAAATGACGAGTCAAAAGCAACAGCTACCTCCAAATATTTGCTTTGTCCCGCCTAATAATTTTGAGTGCACCCCGAATATTTATTTTATCTCATATTTAAGAAATAACATAAATTTTATTAATCTTTTCTATCGTCCTTCTCAATTTTACGACGTACAAAATAAGGTTACGCAGGTTGAAGCATATCCTATGCAGTGGCAAAACTCCCTTCATGTGATGAAAAATTCCCAGAAATATGATGTAAACCAACCCTTTGTCCAAATGCCCGCTAATTATTGTCTAATTGAAAATCAAATACTACAAATTCCATATACTCCAATGATTCAAGCGACACCACCTGTTAATCCAATGTTTCATCCATATTAAAAATAATTGAGCCCGAATTATCTGTATAGAGACTTATTCGACCTGGACCGTACTATTCTGGGCGAAGTGAGAAGAGCTGGTTCAGCTCAGAAGAAAAAGAAAAATAGGCTTTTATATTATTGTGCAAAAATTTTGTTGGATGTTTTTCATTTTATATAAAGGTCTATATTCGATAATCACAGAATTGTGTGAGAGATCATACATAATGGATCGTTGTAATTTTTCTTTGGGTTCGAACCTGCACGTTAACATTTAAAATTAAACAATTTATTTCTGAAACCATGAGAAAAGAAGAACTTTTTGAAATCGAAGTTGAAAGCAAAAGGCTTACAGATTTTTTGTGATGAAAATGAATTTTCCTAAAATGAAAACTTTCCTTGGAAGAAAATCAACTCAGAGGAGGGACATATTCTCAAACTTCACTCAAGATACCTGTACCTGACACAGATAACTCCGAATTCACTCTGCCCACCTACCCTCTTTGGAATCATGCTATTTAAAAAAACTTTCTTTTCAATTTCCATAAGATGGTTTTTTAAAAAAATGGAAACATTGATTGAAACTTATTCAATTGGCAGCTGAACCTAGCTTGCTTTCTTTTCAAGCAGAGTTCAATTTTCACAAAGACAAACCCACATGTCAAGGCATTAAAACATATCCAGACAAATTAAATTTTTGTACAGCAGGAAATTTGAACTCAAGACACGACCTTTTTTAGTTTGTCGAAATTCATTTTTGGGATCCACAAAATAAGGAATCAAGGTTTAGAAAGCTTGAAAAGCAAGTTTCATAGCTTCTTATCGGTTTATTGAACCAGAAAATGACACCTTGGAAAGAATTTCTCAGACCTTTCCCAAAATCAATAGCCTCAAATCAATTTTAAATATTCTCTGAAATATTTTATTTTGAAGGGGTTATTAAAAAAAAAATTTCTTCCTCCAAAAAGGAAACATGACTTTGAATTCTAGCTAAAGAGGTCAAATGAATGCGACAGAAAATAAAATCTTCACTTTGAGGAGGAAAATAGCAAACTTTTTTTTCTTCAAATTTAAAAATCTTTAATTGATCAATCCAGTCCTCAGAAAAAAATGAGTTCTTTCTTCTGTTTATGACCCCTAAAATTTAAACTTTCCACCAAGATATCAATCTAAATAACGACAGCTTAGGTCTCTCTCTAATGTTAACGGCCTTTCACAGGCGTGTTTCTAATACCGAGCCTTGGGAAGTTTTCTCACAACTTATTTCTGTGCCCTTTCATAATTTTATTGTGATTTTTTTTTTTCAAATTTCGTATTTTTGGGTCGGAAGTTTTTTTGGTCAAAGCCGACGAAAATTTCAATTTTTACAGAGTTTTTTTTTTTCTGATTCGGACAATTTTTTTGCCTTTCAATTTTCTTTTTAAGCTTCATAAAAAAATTTAATTTAGAGTTAAATACGATTCGAACTAAGGATTTCACTACATAGAATTTTTTTGCCCATCTTCACAAAAACAAGAACGAATATCGAGCGGCCTTTTGTCATCATCTCATCCTCACTAACATTTCCAAGGGAGTTCCAGGGTTTTTTCTTGAATTGATAATCGATAATTTTCGCAGTTCCTGATGTTGGCTTTTGACAGCCTAAAAAGGAGAAAGTAGATTATTGGCTGGGGAAAACCTGAGTATTCTCTCTATAGTATTGTTTGCAAACCGAAGAGACTGGTAAGTTCAAAAACGAAAAAAAATTTCCAATCGAAAATAGAGAATGTGGAAATTCTCTAAATAAGGAGGCAATAGATTGAGGTGGCTATTCTTCGCTTCATCATATTCTCTGTTGCCTTGATGACTTGCATCGTCATCTCCGACTCAGCTATGACAAAGTTCGGGAAAGATAAATATTAATATTTTACAAAATGGACTTGTTCCATCTTTATCTTGCTTTACGAAGGTTTTTTTCCATATTTCACTTTAGCTATGAGACTGATGAATCATTGTTATGGCTTTTTGAAATTGTCAGAATTGTGACTCCCCTCAGCTTGAAAAACAGTCTTCACTCTTTTGATTAAAAAGCTTAGATGAAAGAAAATACGGAAATTTGAAAGCTTCTTGAAAAATGAGTCTTTCTCAAAGACATAGGAAGTTTAGAAGAATTAAACACGAGAAAATAATCTTGGTAGAGTCATGGAAGGTTAGTTCTCCCCAGTTTGAAAACTTCGTTTTGACTTCCGGGATATGAAATAAATTAAAGCCCAAACAAACATCGAGAGCTTTAATTCGAATAAACTTACAAAATTAAAATTTAATTCTCGCCTTACGAAGAGACCCCCGAAGTTTCCATTTTGGGTATGGCAGGTTAGTTTTGATCTCGCTTCGAGATTTTCAGTCCTTCAAGTTTTTCCTTCTCATTTTGATTCATTAATTCCCAAGAAGAGTTCTTAAAAAGACCTCAATGGATAAAAAAGCCAAATAAATATTTGTGAAGGATCCCAAGATTAAATATAACTCACTTCGCCTCCCTTATTCCCTCAGAAAGCTTGAGGCTAAACAACATTGCCATGGTTTAGTCGAAAGCCTATGGGTTTAGATACATTTACCTGGGGTGATTGATAGCGAATTTATTCTTGCCTAAATTTAGCAAATTGTCTTGATTTCTGAAAAAAAGTAGGCAAAGGTCTTTTATTAAACATTTTTTTGAGTGCAATACATTGAAGGATTTAAAATTTATTGAAAGCAAACATCCCTTGAACGAAAAATAGTTGTTGAGGCAAGCCTAGTCAGAATTCATGTCCAAGGCAGTTTCTCAGTCATTTCCTAAAGATTCATCGTTCTATTCTTTAACCAAAATCAGTCAACAGTGAGCTCGCACAGCAGTCGTTTCATAGCTATTATCATCCATTTTTCCTTAGTTTGAAAGAGATTAACGTTATGATCACTTTCTTCATCAACCCAAGAGGGATATACTTGAGAAGTAACGCCCAAAAGCGTTCCACTCTCACACAGTTTAAATTTTATACGCAAATAAAAAAGTTAACTGAAAATCTTGAAATTAAGGAAAAATTTGAAAATTTCAGTTGTGACTGTTCTGGACAAGAGTTCCTCCAAGACAAAAGGTCTCTTCAAAAGAGACTTCATCTTCAATAGGTATTTTGAATTACAGGATGATATAATTTCTCCAAAGGAAAATTCTTTAATTATCTGCTGTTTATTTGAATTTATCAAAGGGTAAACATTTGTTTGAAAAAACAAAATCCCTCACTGAAAAACTGATGAATCAATCATCAAAGGGCTAAATGCTTCACAAGAAATCAATCTATGGGGTGACCTAAAAATCATGAGAAATGGCTCTCAAACAGTTTTTATTTATGACGCATATTGGACCATTTAATTAATTTATTTGTGATAAACCCGATAAAAATAGTGCGCAAACAGAAAACTCTTTTTTAGCCCACATAAGAGAAAAATTTACCAGCATTCTCAATGCCTCTAGAGGTCATGGGAGCTCAAAATCCATATTATAGCTCAGCAAAAGGATGAATTTTTTCAGCTTATAAAAGTAAAACAAAGGGCTTAGTAAGGCTTTTGAGGGACTAAGATTATGGCTTTTACGGGACAATTGAGGCTTCGAGGGATCAAGTTCGAGATTTAAATTCAGGTGATGGCGTCATCAATGAAGGTTAAAAATTATGTCCAAATTTAGGCAATTGTAAACTTTTTTAGCAACTTGATTTTGATAAAATTTAAAATTAGTATTGGTTAATATTGAAAAGAACCTTAATAGGACTCCATTGAATTTTGATTAAGACACAAGTCGAAAATAAAATGGTCTAATTTTGGATTACAATTGAATATATTTTTGTTTGGATGATAAGATGTGATGTTTTCAAAAACATCATCCACTGAAAGGACATTTTTACAAGTTTGACTCTTGTTTCCCATGCGAGAGCGCGACCAAGATCAGGCTATGAAATTTCAGTTATTTCAAGTTAATGGATGGAATTGTGGATTATCTAACTTAAATCTTGGCAGCTTAAGCTTAAAAAAGCGGAAAATTAATAATTTTATTTCATGTAACTCCTTTCGCTGTTGAATTTTTCTCATCATACATAAGTTTGAGACAGATCTGACTCAAACCAAGTTCTCACCGATTTTCAAGATTTAGATTGAATTTTACATCAAAAATATTTTACAAACAAACACAAATTAATTAATCATTATTCAGAAAGACGCGTAGGATAATGAGAAGCCTTTACTGTCACTTGTTTGAATCCCTTCTTTGGAAAACTCGATAAAAAAAGGAACATTAAGGAAAGGTCTACTGCTCTAGCTAGTTGGATTTTTTCTTTGAAGAGTACCCTGAAGGGAGGAATTGTGAATATCGAAGATCTACGGATTTTTAGTACAGTTGTTTTGCGGCTAAAACAATTGCAAAATAAAACAGTAGAAAGACGACTTTCGAAAGTTTAAGCACAGTTTTACAGAACTCGATAAAGGGTGGGCAGTTGTATCGATCGGAAGGGCAAGAAGTAAAAGCAGTGATGTTTTAGAAAAGAAGCAAAATTAATCAGAGTCGATTTTATAATAATGAGATGGCTTTTAATTTCATCATAGATAACTCTCAATAAAAATAAAATTTTATTTTTCGAGACCAAATTTCAGAGTTCATTGAAAAAATTTTCGCGAGTCATCCCTTTTATCCCAATTAATTTCAATAAAATCGTGTTCTTATTCTTCCGAAACTTAATCATTAAACATTAATTAACTTAAAAATCGAATTGATATTACCGAGAAATGGAAAACCCCAATGCCTTGAGCAAACTCCGTCCAGGACGTACGCTTCTTCTCAAACCCCTTTTCACCTTTCTTTAGTTCCCAAATGCTACACTTATTCAGAACCTGAAGATGAAAGCTCCGACGAACTAGAAACTTCTAAGGATGGAAAAGTCAAGCCAAAGCCCAAAGTCGTCAAGAGAATCCGCAAGAAAAGAGGAAGAAAGAAGAGATACCATCCCATCATCGATGATATTCGTCAGGAACTCATAGACGCAGTCAATAATAAAGGCGAAAAAATTAAAGAGGTCAGTCACATTTCAACTTTAGTCTTGACTGGTTTTAGGCAGCTGAAAGGCTTCAAATCAACTATTCCTCAGCAAAATCAATTTTCCAAGTCTTTAAGAAAGAAGGAAGGTTGAACCGCAAGGTCTTGATCCGAAAGCCATTGTTTTCACAAGACCAAACTGCACCCAAAAAACAAGACACATCCCAAGAAAATAAAAGTCCCGCCTCAATTCAAGAAAATTTAATTGAGGTCGTCGATAATAATACAGTTGAAACCCAAAACACACAAATCTCCAATTCCGATCAAGACGATTCTACGCAAATAAAACAGCCAACTGACCTCTCAAAATACAACTACAACAGTCAATTTTTCCCTTCTAGCTTTGCTAATAAACATCTCATGGATCCAACCTTTATACAAAATATCGGTGTTCCCACCCAAGTCCCTGGCAAAACTAGCAACATAAATTACCCAAGACACCCTATGCAAGGTCCGTTTGGGGCTTCTGTGGGTCTTTTTGATATGAACAATTCACCAAATATGTATTTTACACCTTCTGTTGGGCTTCAAGATTTCAAAAATAGAAACCCAACTATAAATCCAAACTTATACTACAACACTTTTCCCAATTATCAACAGCAGCCGAATTTCGCTCAAAATTGGAATTGGAGCAAAGCACCCCCAAATCCTTTCATGGCATCTTATTACAATGCAAATACCAACTTTTATAACCCCAATGTTCCTGATCACAGAGCTCCAAACCTCTTTCTATTGAATGCAGATAATTCTTCGGCGGCAGAAGATCAGGTTGCTTTAAAAGAAGAATTTGATGGAATTAAAAGAGAATACACAGGTTTCTCCACAAAAATTGAAAACTTTGATCATTCTTCCCAAGTTTAAAAAATGTAATTGTCTTGCCTTGTAAATATAATTACCTAACTTAGAGTTTGTAAAGGATAAGATTCATCTCTCTAAATTCGTGATATTCCATTATTTATTGAATTCAAAGTATGCTTTTTGATGCTTGTACACAATATTTAGTCATATTAAATGAATCGATCCATGTCATGGCTGACACGGCTCAAAAGTCCTTGAATTAATTTCAAATCGACCCATCTATTTTTGTTAAGATCAATACCCTTTGATAAAAGCAATAATAAAATTAAACTCCATGAGCTCAAAATTTTCGAAAAGAGTGCTTTTGAGATTCTTATTTTGGTCACTTCTGCTCAATTTCTTTTTTATCCGCATCTAAATTTAATTAACCAATCAAATGAATCAGGTTTCTGCATAAATCGTTTTGAGAGCCCAGAAGGACAACTTTGGAGCATTTCCCTTAGAAGTTCACGAAAATACGCTTGCTGGCACATGGGCTCTTGGCTTTGACAGGAGGAAAGTATGAGAAAGGGGGGAGTGTCAGAAAAAATTTTCGTTAAAGGTTACAAAGGAGTTTTGCTTGCTAATTTTTTTGACCTCTTGAATTCTCTTTATAAATGAGCGGTTTACTCGGAATGAGGATCTAAATAGCTGGCGAAACCTAAATAGTCGAAAGGCAGACACTGAAATATTTTTGTTCCGTTTGAGGAGAGTTGTTTAAGCAAAGGCTAAAGGCCAATTTAATTTTAAAAAATTAAAGTCCGAACTTTCGAAAGGTTCGAAATATTACGTATTTTAGCTCAAAATTGACACGAAGCCAAATAATCATTATCTTCTATATCAATCATGATTCTCAGAACAGGCGGGAAAGTCAAAATCATAAAGAGATATGTCTAAAATTGGAAATCCTTCTAAATTTTTATGCCTCCAAAACAAGCATGTCTCATCAAGGAGCAAAAGGAAGATCGGAGAGAGCTAAAGGTATTGAATGATCCTAATCATCTATTTGAGAAGAGCTTTCTTTCAAAGACAGCCAAGTTACTTGACCAACGAAAATTTTTTTTCCTTTTTGCTTAATCATTTCCTTTTCAAAGCAGAAAAGAAAATGCCTCAACCTCATTTCTACGGTGTTTTCTCTGAAGAACCATTTTACTTCTTCGCAACCTTAAAAGGATAGCACTCTTTCCAGAAATCATGGAAAGAATCTTCTACTTTCACATTTTTTCAACATTATTCACATTCATTCCTGAATTTACGGATCTTTCAGGCCAATAGTCAGTTATTTGGTATGGAAAGGTTCGAAATGTTTCGATAGGAGATACCAGGACAAAGGTTATTTGATGAAATAAGGAATGAAATTTTGCAGTTATTGTTAAGTATTTTGATATTCTTTTATTTATTCTCAAGACAATGACTTTTTGACAAAACTCGATCCTCTTACAATCCTCATGCTTCGACAAAAATGAATACTTTAATCTATGTCTAGTCGATCGAAGTAGCTTGATTAATCTAAGTCTAAAGAAATTTGTTGAAATACAGTAGTTGTTCGAATCGAATAATTTATTTCCCCTTGCACATTCAGCCAACAGATTGCGTGAGCTTGCTGAATTTTGTTGAAAATCATAATCTCAGGTGTTTTTAACACATGTTTTCTCTTGGAAAAGGGCTACATTATTGCAATCTTCGGAGCCAAAAGATAATTTTTCCTCTGAACTCGAAAGCTCTTTTGAGAAATTTCGATTTTCTGACTAGGAAAAGAAGAAAATAGAACTCCAAATTTTGATTTCTAAAACCATTTCAAGAGCTCCTGAGAGTTTAGATTTTGTAAATTTAGTTGAAAAAGCGTATAGAAAAAGTCCAGAATTAATTGTCCATGAATCAACTTAGTTAATAGACAAATTAAATTTTTTTCGTTCACTCTTTAAGCCTGGATTTTTAGACAAGACAAGCCATAAAAAAGTTTCTACGTCATAAATAGCAATTTCGTTACTTTTTTACATTTCCTTTTGCTTGATGATATCCAAAAGGCATGATCTTCCTTTGCACTCAAAAGAAAGGTTTTCAACTGAAAAAGGTACAATTCGACGTTCCATGCAAAAAATTGAGAAAATGATGAAATAAAGGGGGTGATAAAAGAAAATCCATATTTTCATTTATTTCTAGAAAGAAACCTTTAAAAGTATTATTTTTGCTTAAGAACCTCCAATCTTTTTGCAACCTTGATAGCTTCAAAGAAAACTCAAGCCTTTTGTCTTCTATACCGCCAGAAAAGGAGTTTTTTAGGGTTATCACATTAAGATAAGAGTTTTTAATTTCCACTGGAAGCTTTAGCGCCTTAGATGAAATCTTTAGGGATGGGCAAGAGGTCTATTTTATTAAATTAACAATCAACAAAAATTGTATCGCCATTGCTAAAATCAACAAAACACCCTCCCTTTACCACCTCTAATTCCGAGGGATGCAAGTCTTGTTATGTGAGACAAACAGGAGAGAGTCCACAGGTTTAGTAATAGTTTCGTCAAAGGAGCTTTTATCATGATAATCTTTGTGAGGGATAGAAACGTGGAAACTAGATTCCCCTGAAGATGAAACAATTTGAAGAGCAGAAGAGAACTCAGAAACAAGAAAGTACACCATAATTGAAGTGAGTCAGGCGGTTATTATGAAGAAAGAACTTCATTACTAAGTTGCAATTTTTGTTGTTTTTCGTCAATAAAAAATTTGGTCTAATAAAATAGAGATTGAAGTATATTACCATCCATAATCTGCAGTCTTGTTTTTTTTTTAATTTTGGAGATCAGCAAATACATACTGATAAAATCAAAAAATGGAAAGATTTTGGAAGAAAGTCCTTGCTTTCTAATCATTCTTTCTCTTCAGTTTGACTCATTCTGACTCAAAAGGGATATAAAGAACCGTTAGGTTGTGATTAATTTAGATGAGCGGGATTAAAACCTCAGCCGAACTCTCAATTTCTAGTTCAAGCGAAAAAAAATTTTTGGGAGGGTGAAAAACACTTTCTCAACTACTGTTTTCTCTGTAAAACTAAGGTCATTCTCGATGTAATTAGAGTCTTTTTAGTTACTATAAGACTGTGTTTCTATGGGATTCTTTGGTGAAATCTCATTTTTTTAATTCTGAAACTGAAAGGCATTTAATTGAAGAGATCTAATTTAAGTTGCGGCGTGGCTAATTTGGGAAAAAAATTTAGCATTAAACTAAAATTCTTGGAATTAAACTAAAATCGCAAAGATTTCGATATTTTATGGTTAATTTTTTAACTGAAAGCCATAACTAATAAAACTCATTCAAATTGACAGGAAGCTACTTCATTTTTTTGCTAGTTCAAAGACCATCCTTAACAAGAGAAACATTTCGCATCAACTGTCAAAAACAAAAACAATAAGAAAGATTCTTGATCAAGTTAAATTTCAAGCAAGAGCTTTTTATTCTTTTCTCTTCGAAGACTATTCTGATTCTGAAACAACTTTTCTCTTAAGGAATTGGAACTTAAATACAGCAAGGATAAAAGCATAGTGTTTTAGATACATCAACTAGAGAGTTGTTACAATCGAACAATCATGAACAAAACATCCGGAAATAGAGCTATATTATGACTTTTTTACAGAAGTTTATTGAGGTTCTTGGCTTTCTTTTGATGCCTACTACCTCAATCTGTCCACCATCTTTTAAAGCATCTTGTTTTCCTGCTCTTTTGGAAACTTCCTTCATTGATGTTTACTTCATTTTTCCAATGTCTTGGCTTCTAGTATTTGCTACTTCAAGTTTAAGCCTTGTTTTGTCTCTTTTAGGTGATGATTGAAAGTGATTTGTCTCTCAACCTCCAAAGATGAGTGATGTGATTATGCCTTGAGGAGAAAAAGTAGCTCTAAAGCTTGTAAAACTTCAGACAATTAATACTGAGTCTGCCAATTCAAACCCTGTCTTTGGAAAATCTCAATTCAGACGTTACAGTCTGCTAACTTCTTCTCGATGAATAATTTTGAAGAAGAAAGAGAAATTTTATGGTTTTCTATCTAGAGATCACTTAATCATTCAGGCTTTAAGGATTGTCTCGGTTCTGTTGATTTTAATGGGCAATCTAAAAGGCAGCGATGATCAAATGATTTAAATAAAGCACATGAATGACTTTCTTGTAGAGCTAAAACCAAGCCATCAAGATTTAATAATTGTAGTCTTTCCAAGGACTCACATTCATCTTGGAAATCATCATGAATTTTTTCGATTTGAGCAATGAATAGAAGGAATTCGATGCTTATTGACCAAAATCAGTTTAGTTTTTGTGGAGTTTAACGATCAAGTCAATTGTCCTTGAATTCGAATTTTGAGGGTTTTCGATTTAGTGATGTATTGATATCTCGACATTTGAAAAATATAGATAAGCCTGAAAACATATAAAGACAATACAGTTTTGTTTAGAGAGCTAGAAAACTAACTGAATAAAGGGCAAAAACAGTAAGCTAAAGGATCCGTTTTTAATGGGGGAAAGGAATCAAATTTAAAGAATTTCCGGCCAGGATTAAAATTTATCAAAATTCTTGAAATTAATTTTTGTTTTCAGACAAATCTAATTAATTCTTTCGGTCTGAAACATTGGAGCTCTGCACAAGAAGGGGTAAACCCTTCTCGATTGAGAGACCTGAAAAGAAAGGAGCCTAGCTATAAACTACTCTGAGATAAAGTTTTTTCGGATTCCAAAAATACTCCCAAAAAGTTCATCTACATTTTGTGGTTAAAAACTCGAAAGAGAAATAGATATCCTGTGTAATCTGAGGCCTTAAAAATATGTTTAATATGGAAACTGGCAGTTTTTCAGTGGTGACTCTAGAAGCCTAAGAAAATTTTCTCTGGTGATCAGGTTGTATGAATAAAAAAAACGTTATGAATAAATCTTAAATTCATAACTTTTTCTTTATTCTTAAGTTTTATTTGAATTCTCTTCTTGAAAATAAAGTTCTTTTCTGAACCAATCAAATCTCTTTGGCTAAAACTGAAAAGTGCATTCAGTTATGATAAGCATTTTTTAAAATGCTGAGATGAATCATTTAGACTATATGAAAGCAATGAAAGTAGCTGTCATCAATGAGGCTTTTTATTTTTTCAGGGCCCCGATAGTTCTTGGTGAGCATCCAAAGCTGATAAAAAACTTTATTGGAGGTTTCTACAAAAAGGAAGAGAAACATCTGAAAGAAAATTGATAGAACTTGACATCACAGAAAAATAAACCGTTGATCTCGTTTTTCAGTTCAATATTTCCATTGTCCTGTTGTTTAAACCAGGAGGGAAAATTATCAGCAGGCTTTCAAAATAAGAGGATGATTTTTTCGGGTCCACAATAAAGAATTTTGTTGTGTTTTATTACCCGGAAAAAGAATTCGTCTAATTTTCTTGAATTAATAATTGCCTGGTAATTTAAGAAATTAAACTGGTGGACAAAACTCTTTTGGTCAGGGGCTAAAAAAGTCCAGAAAATACTTCATTAAAACATTGTTTATTTTCTAAATATGAAAAAATTTTTGGGGAGATTTTCCCTGGGATTCAGAGACTGAAAGTATTTCCTCTTTTTCCATCAAAAGACTTTTTGGAGAGCAAGAAAAAAGGGGACCCTTCTTTCTTGAATTTACATGTGATTTGAACCAAATTAGGAGAGGAACAAAGAGGAAATACTTTCCTGACTTCTTTCCCCCAGGGATTTTTAGGAAAATCTCGTTAAAAATTCGTCAAAATTTATGATATTTCTTTCTTAACCAATGATTTCAACTCCAATACGAGGCTTGTTTTAATCAAGAAAAACTCAAAATTCAGTCAAATAAACATGACCCTTTCGTTTTTATTTGGAGGCATGTTTGTTGAAGCGACTGATTATTTCTTTTATCAAAAAAGGCTTTCCCTGTGAGACTTGAATGTTTTATGAAATGAAAATTCTTGAATAATTTCTCACAAATAAATTCATAAAAAAAAACTCTCAAAACGGATTCGTTCTTTCAATTAAATAAAAAGAAATTTATGTCAATGATCACAAGAATTGGATCATGAGAGCTTTTTTTTGGCTCCAGCTCATCCTTTTCTTTCTGAAGATATCTTATTTGAAATGATTTTCCTCAACTTGGAAAAATATCTCTGCTCTACCAAAACGTCTCTCCTCTTTCATGATGCTCTGGAAGAAACAAGGCTAATTTTACCAAAAAAAGCGAATTATATGCCACAAAATATTTCATTTTTATTTTTTAAAAAAGACTGAATTTTCTGTGAGATTTCCAACCAATTTTTCAATCAATTTTTTCCAAATTTAATTTTTCTTGGATTTCAAAAATTAAAAAAATGGACAAATTGAGGTTTTAAAGGAAGTGTACATCTTGAAAACTTGGAACATTCACCATTATTCTGCTCTTTATCAATGAGAAAATTAGCCAAGTCTTGGAGGATATCCTTTCAAATTTTTCAAGATTAAATCATATTCTCAATTTTTTTTTTGAAAAATCTTTTGAAAAGAAAGCAGTTTTTCACAATAACAAGGAACTGTGAGTCATCAAATTTTGATTCTCCAAGACTGTTTTTTTTTTCCTCTTATCCTCCATTCCAAAAAAAAAGAAGCGAAATCTGTTGATAAAAATGTCAAAGCTTTCATCTCAAATCTGAACAAGCTTTGAAGATTTCAATCCGAAGTTGAACTCTAAAATTAATCTAAACAATTGAAACAAGTCTTTGAGAAAAAATAATTTTTTTCAGTTTCTCACAAAAAAACTTGTTTTTCCTTGAAAAAATCATTTAGCAAAATTTTGAAGTCAGTCAGAATTCATTTAGTCTCTCTGAAAAATTTTTTTGGATAAACTTTTCGCCACAAGATAAAAAAAAAAAAATCTCAACAGGCCCAATAAATGTCCAACAAAGAATTTTCAATTAAGAAAATCAATGATTCAAATTAACAAATTTTTTTTACCATTGTATTTCTTGACTTCAAAATCTGGAAAAATTTTTTTTTTCTTCTGGGACTCTAAGGATGAAAAAAATTTTGTATGAAAGCTTCTTCATCACCGTTTCCAAGATCCAAAAAAAAAAGGAAATTTGCCCCTCTTTTGAAAAAAATTCCCTTATTTTATATAGGAATTCTTCAGACATGACCCTGATTTTTTGGGGGAGGTTTGACCCTTAAAATCTAGGAGAAACGGTTTTTTTCTCCAAGTTGTATTTTCATAAACTTGAAATCATCCACTTGCGGGACCTAATTCATTTTTCTGAAAATTAATGATTTTTTTTCTTCTCCAAATATTTTCATTAAAATCCGGATTCTTCTTATGATCTGAAGATGACTTGCTCCAAGTCCCATTTTCCTGGAGAAACTGCCCATTCATAAAAATTGAGACTTCTCAAAAATACAAGGAAATAAATTTTTAGAGGCGAAGAAAATTAAATAAAGGACAATAAAGATTGATCGAACAAAACTAAAAGTTTCAGATTCCATAAAGATCATTTGAGGCAAAACATTGAAAATCTCACTCCAAATTTCAGGTCTCTAATTTCGAAACAAAAACAACTCTCAGATCTTCCATACCTTAACTATTAAATTCAAATTTAACTTGGTTATATGCCGGAGAACCCGAAAAGAAATCTCTCTCCGTCATCACCCAACAATCAATGACTCAAGACTGAGAAAAAAACCTCCTTTTTTTTTCCTCACCTCCCCTTGTATTGATTATTTTCTCCTTCCTTTCATAAGAAACTTCCCTCTCCAAACGACATCAAGAAGAAAATTCTCATGAGGAGAGTTGATAGACCGATTTCTAGCTCTACCTTGAGAGGAAATTCAATCCTCAAGCCTTTTTTTTTCGAGACGCCGATCCTCTTCTTCACAGAACTCAAAAACTATTGCTTCCTCTCCAAGGTGTTTCTGAATCAATCGAAAAAACAAAGAATAAGATCTCTTAAGAGACTACCTCTCAAAACCACATTTGGATAGCTTCCATCTTCGTTTTGATCTTATAGTTCTTATTTTGTTCATTTTTGAGCCTCGAATCAGGGTGAAAGGCTCTGGGTCTTTTGCAATCAATATTTATTTAAAACAAAAAGAGGAGCTTCTAATATTTGGTCGCTTTGGACTTCTAACAAATTTTATCGAATTTTCTAATTAGTGGCGAAAACGTGTCCCTCCAAAAATTTGATTGACCAAATATTGAGATACCATACAAAACCATTTTTGCATTTTCAAAGAGTTTCTAGACTTCATTTTTCATGAACTTTCTTCAGATTCTCTCTTTCAAAGGGATCATTCCTTCTTGAAGCTTTGTTTGACATTTAAAAACACCAAATAAAAAAAAGTTTTTTGGAGAGACCTTCCAAATTTTGGGTAGTTTATTGCCTCTACTAAATTAAGACTTTTTGTGCGCAAAAGAGTTTTCAAATGTGATTCCCAACTCTGGCTCAAAAACTGGTCTTGGAAAACTCTTGGGGATCCTTGAGAAATTTGAGACTTTACAGACCAGTCTCATATGAAGATCTCATTTCAACTCATTCAATGAGGCTAACATGGGAGAGTTGTCGTGAGATCAATTGCCATTTCTCGCCTACTTCCTGCAGAGCAATCATCAAATTTGCCAATAAAAAAAATTAATTTCGATTTCTTCTTATTAAATGAGATAAAAACACGACGATGTTTAAGAAACAAAGTTTTCTCAAAAGTATGGTCTTTGGCGATTGTTGGGATTTCTCTTTGTTGATAAAATCCTTTTCTCTTCTCTCTGGAGTATCCAAAAAAAAAATCAGATGATTCGAAAATTGGTGAAATGGATTTGAAATAAACCAGACTATCCTCTTAAATCTTTCATTATGACACTTCATAAGGGGCCCCGTTTTTAGTGAAAGTCAATAAGAACCTCACTTTTTTTTCCCAGACCCCTTCCTCCCCTCCCTTTGGCTTTTATTATTAACTTCTTCTACATCTCAAAAATACCTTTCAAAGACAAAAATTTTCAGCTAATATTTGTGGACTTGTTCAAAAGTCAATGTTGAGTTTTTCGAATTTTCTTATCTGGTTCCCCTCTCTTTTCGCCAAGTCAAATGTGCAACATCAAACTCCTACCTCCCTGAAAAGTGGGATCCTTATTGACTTTCACTAAAAACGGCACCCCTAACTTGCTTCAATACCTTTGTAGCACATTGCAGACTTTGAAATCATGGGAGAGCAACCAACCATCATAATTTCGAAAGGAAAAATAAAAGACATGCTAGTTTTCTAGAAATAATATTTAAGTTTATGGTAAACATGATCATATCAGCCACACATCTTCGGCGCCTATTTCTTTCTTCCGAGAGTTATAATTCTATTCTCTGACAAATGAAATTTAGTGTCTTCCTTGAGAAGAATCACATTTTTACTTCAAAGGATACAAAGTGCACTCAAAGTATTTTTCAACCTGCTAAATAAATGTGCGTGTCTTGATTACATTTAAATATTTATAAAAATTTGAATAATGACGAAAGTCAAAATTGATAAAAAAGATTAGGCTAAAAACATACCAAATTAGCCTTTAACAAGATGTTCCCCTCAGAGTCTGTAAAACATGGGCCAGTCTCTAAAACTAGGAGAGAGAGTGAATAAATATACTTTCTTTAGGCACTATTATATCCTAAAAAGTCGAAATTTCAGAGACCTTTTCCCTTTTGACCTCCCCGTAAATTGATAAAATATGGCCCTGGTTATATGATGTAAATCTCTCATCTAGGGCTCCATTTTCCTTTAAATTTTCCTAGCTGAGTTCTGATAAGCCAAAAAGGACTTTTCCTTTTTCATGAAATTCTTTCCGGATGTTTAAATTTATTTCTTGTAAAATTTCTAGAATCTTTGAGCTAGAGGGAATATCAAGTTATTTTGATAATTATCTCTCATAGCTAGGGAGCGGATTTCCCGAGAAAACCCTTTCAACCTCCATAAACATGTTATTCAAGCGAATTTTTCAGTTATCTTATCATTGCTAAATACTATAAAATTAATTTCTGATAAAATAATGGCCACATAAACGAGTCACTTTTCCCTCTAAGCATGAAAGTAATGAATTCAGCTTCTTTGAGGCTAGTCTCTCAAGCCGCTGACGCAAGATTTATCATTAATTAGGAAAGAAGATTTCAAGACAGAAAATTTTGTTGACACTCGCTAAATAATACATAAATCAGAAAAAATATCGAATTTCAAACACTTGTTAAAAAATTATTTAGCTTCCATAAATTCATGGAATTATATTTTGAATAATTAGCATCATGCTTTTTCCATTAAATTTAACTTTAATCTCTTGCGTTGTCTGAATATTTTCCTGATTGGACCAACTCTCTGTCCATACAATTTGCACTTTCTTCTTGACGATCTTAAAAACCTCAAAGTTTTAATTAATCTCTTCTAATCCACAAATGTTGAAAACTCTCTTTAGGCCTCGCATCCCATTAAAACAAATTTCCTGGCGATTCAAGATTTTTTCTCAGGTCTCAGAGTTCAATTTTGAATAAGAAAAAGATAAGAAAGGTGAACCTTCGGATTGTAGAATATTTTGGTTCGTTGTAGGGAAAAACTACTTATTGGCTTCGTTTCATTATGGATTTAAAACGATCTAATTTTCCATTTTCCGCTATTTCCCAATTGACCACTAGAAATTAGTTGATCCTTCAAGTTAAAAGTAATCCATCAATTTCCCTTTCAAAAATTATCATCTCAAAATTTGGCAGCTTGAAAATCCTATTCGAACTTTGAAAATTAAGAAATTTAGCACGCTTGAAAAAAGGTTAAAAGACAGTCTTTGATAAGTTCTTTACAAAATGGTTGTTTGCCGTTTAAATAAATTTCGTTAAAAATTAATTCTTGTTAAGGCCAATGTTAATTACCCTTGAAGGAGTCAAAAGAAACATCCACTCAAATATATAAAATATCCGCCTACGAATTTGATTAGTTCCCCTCTTTCTTCAAAATTATCCGGAATTGTTTGAAGGAAATCTATGAAAAGCTCTTTATTTTTTCAGAATTTCTTCGAATTTTTGTTCTTGCAATATTCCCCTAAGTTCCTAGGTTCAAAAAGAATTCCCTCCCAAACTTATTTCCCTGAGACAAAAGCCCAGATTTATCATCCTGACTTTCATAAATGCCCCTCTCCTATCATAAATCCCAGGATTTTGGTTTAGTTTCATAAACTTAATATTGTTGGTTCAATTCATTATTCAGAAGAAATTTTCGAAAACAAACAACAAAAATTCCAGTGGATTTTTAATGAAAATTTTAATACAAGAGCTAGTAATCCTAATTAGCGCGTCGAGGGTTTTTCCTTTAATCTTATTTTAGGAAAAATTTATTTAGACTCTTATTATTTTCAGGCATCACTGGTCTTTATTTCATCAGGCAGTTTTTAATTTAGCTAAAATACATCAGGTTCTGATTCCAATTAACCTTTCTAAAATCTTTCTAAAAAGCCCTTCCAACAGCCTAATTCCCTGTGGTTTTCGCTTTAAATGCTCTAGGATGGATTTGGAGAAGGAGAAAGTGGTTTGAAAAGAGACCAAACTATCTGAATCAGTATATTATATTTTGATGAAATTTCAAAAAATAAAAATTAGCCCTGCCGACTTTTTTCTTTGTTTGATTCAAAATAAAAAATCTTTTTCATTCATTTTGTTCAACTATGAGAATCTAAAACAAGTTCTCCTCAAATTTTGCACATCTTTCAAGTCTCTCAAAGGTGAAGACTTGTTTTCTTCTCAAAAAACGGATGGAGATCTCCAAGACAAATTTAGCAAATGTGTGGAGATCCTGCCTTTAATTTTTATCACTAATTCCTTTGAAAATTCTAAAGACGTTTCTTTTGGATAATTCCTCCAAAGTCCATCCAATATCACACCCCTGACCTCGAAAAGGGCTCTTTCCATCCTCCAAGATGCTCCATTAGTTTCTAAAACGAGAAATTAGTTTGAAAATTTGAGCGGCAAAGTGCTAAAAAAATCAGAATTTCGAAGAGAAAAAGAGAAAATCAATTATTTGAAAAATATTTTATCACACTATCTAAAATTATTTTGTTCTCTCACACATTCGCACAACCAATGTTTCTCGAGATAAACTATATCGCTCTTCCTGTTTAAAAATGCTTCTTTCTCATAGAAACCGACAGGGAAAATCTCTTTTTGCCTCTATTAAGCAGAATTCATCGGATTTCATTCTAAAAGGATTTTTAAAGCCAAAAAGATCCATTTAATCTATCATTTCCATAAGAAAGCCCTTTGGAATTTCATTTCAAATCTTTTGAAAGTGAAAACACCATACACAGGCTCAAATTTTCTGAAGGCTCTTTCACTGAGCTTAAGCTGAAGAAATTAAAACTCTATGGTTCTATTTGTACACGTTTCACGCGTAAAGCATTTGATGACTGTGGCAAAGTTTGATAAAATTAAAAAAATGCGATTTAATGATAGGGAATTGTTTCGCATTTTGCTTTAATTATATTGCAATTCCTTCGCTGTTTCCCATGAAGAACGGAAAAATCCCTTCATTTCTGTCTATTCATCCGCGAGGGATTGCTTTATTTTCACCACATTCATACAAAATTCTTATTTCTCTCAAAAATCCTTAGACATTACCATTCTCAATAGCAGATTTCCAACTTCGAGTTAAATCTATAAAAATAAATGGAAGCTTATATTTCGATTCATAGTCAATTTTAAAAAAGATTTATTGAAAAAATCCCAAACTTAATTTTCAGTTAACTTTGCGTCTTATTAACTTTGATCAAGTTCAGTTTTTTACAATTTAAATTAAAAAAAATTAATAGGAGTTAAACCAATGGAGCAGCCACCTATCCTTAGTAAATTAAGGCCTATTGGTACCTTATCCTTTAATTAACCTTCATATCTCATTTATTTCTAGAGGTAAGAGCCAATATTTATACTGAACTCGAAAACAGTAGCTCAGACGATTTAGAATCCCCTTCTGATCTTCAACTCAAACACGGAGTTACAAAAAAAATTAAAAAAATACCTCGTAGAAAAAAGAAGTACAGATCAATCACTGACGAAATGAGAGAACAGCTTATTGATGCTGTCGAAAACAGAGGCGAAAAAATCAAACAAGTAATCCCTATTTCCAGAGTTTTCTCTCTAAAAATCACATCTCCACAGGTCGCTAAACGACTTCGCATGAATTATTCGTCGGCCAAGTCCATCTTTCAAGTTTATAAAAAGGAAGGAAGATCCAATAAAAAGGTCTACAAAAGGAAGGTTCATCCGCAAGAAAACAAGGGAGAGGATCTAGCAAGCCAGTCAATTGAAGCTAAACAGCTACAAGAAAGCCTAAAAGCGTTCCAAAACGCCCAGCTTTCTCGTCAGGGGTTTCATCCCTTCTGGAACAACTCTAGTCAACTAAACTCCGAACCAACTGTGACAGAAAACTCCCAGTCTTTCGTTTTTACCCCTAAACAGCCCCTTTTCGACACCTCAAGCGCGATAAAGATGGATCAGATGCGAATTTTGCAACAACAGCAGCAGCAACAACAACAAATGCGGCTTCAGCAGTTGAAAAATCAAAGCCCTCAAGTTTTCCCTCAGCAATTAAACCCTTATTCACTGACAAAGAATGTTCTAAACCAGAACCAAAGCCAGTTAGGAGGCAGTTTGATCGGAATTGGAATGAAAGACTACCCGGCAAATTCAATTAACCTTTCTTCTCAAGTTCAATCAATACAGCCTCCAAATTTTTTCGCATCTATTAATTCTGCTGTCACTAATTCCCTTCCACACATGAATTTAAACAATATTTTCCACCAAAATAATTCCAAACATTTCGATCTTCACAACCTTCAAAATCTCCAGCTCAGAAGAAACTCCCTCGCCCAGCCTTACCCTTCTGACCCCTTCTTCCTTCAAAACTTCGCCCAGTCAACCTCCCAGGTGATCCCACCTCGCGAAACCCTCAACCCTTTCCTCAAATCCGACCCAAATTTGATATTTTACGGCCAGGATCTTGTGACTGCCAAACTTGAGCCCAAAGTCGAAGGCGTCAAGGAAGAAACCCTGTTGAACTACCAAGGCCTTCAAAATTCAACAAAAATCGAGAATGCTGATTTGTAAGAGCAAGAAGAGCAGATTGCGTGCTTGACAACAATAAACTCTTTAAAAGAAACTTTTTTAGCTTAGGACTGTGTTTCCCGAAGGCTCTTGTGTAAATACCCCAGGAGTGGTGTAAAAGGGAAAAGTATTTATCATTTCAAGGCAAACATATACACGTATAAAGGCATTTAATAACTCCATAATTTCTTTATATATTTCTAAATATACTTGTACAACAATCTGCTGATTAAAATCAGTAATTTTAAGGCTGAGTAAATTATTAAATTCGACAAATAAAAAATACTTGTTTCCTCAGTTATTAATTAATTAAACCCTTGCCCGCAAAAATCAACCGTTTCCAACAAAAACTACTCGCTACTCAACTTCTCCCTTATTTTCACAGCATTTGGGAATGAAATACATATTTCCACTTTTTCCTACATAAAATTTTTCTAGACTGATATGGATTAAATTTTTTGTCATAAAAATTTAAACAAAGCCAAATTTCATTCAAGAAATAAACTCCTCTGAAATGACGGAGTTTCCCTGAATCTCACTGAAATAATGATCCGATAGCTTGAAATCAACGACTCAGCATAATCAGATACTCTAGTTGGTTTTTAAGGCTTGACTTTCCTCTTTTTTTGTAGAAGTTATTTACCAGATTTCGTTTCGTTAATTTTATTGAAAAAGAAATTTCGCTCTTTGTACAATTAATTTTAAATCGAAAAAAACTAAATTTAGCTATTTAATTTCAATCTTTTATCCACAAATCAGAATTCTATTAAACACACCCTTTCGTTCTCCCATCCCTCATCAACCCTTTCACAGCTCAAAATTCTACTTTCCCACCTCCAAAAGCTAAATTTTCCTGATCAGCCAGCCTTAAAACCTGTTTCTATCGTTTTCTGAAACATAAGAACCATTGCTTGACGGCCAACACTCTCGCCCTCCTTTTCTTCCATTTCAGAAGAATTTAACCATATTTCGAATCAAATCTCCCCTCTTCTTTTCGAATCTAATTGGACGAATCTTTCATAAAAGAATTCGAATTTCGATTCTTCATGGATTTCGTTTCGGAACAATTTTATTCAATTCGCAGAAAAATCCAGAAAAGACGCCGAACCCCTCCCTTTGGCTCATAAAAGCCCTGATAGAACCGAGGTCTGCTCTTGAAATAATGTAGAGTTGGCTTTTTAGCTTCTTCAGAGGGGTTATTACTGGATCAAAAAAGTGTCTATTTTATGAACCAGGAAAGAGATAAATGTGAGATTTTCTGTGGTTTTAACGCTTTGAGAACAAAGCATAAAACCGAAAGAAAGACTTTTAAAGAGGAGTTGATGGCGAGCTTTTGAACTAGCGAGGAAGTCTTTTGATAAGATAAAATGAAGGTTTCTTTTTGATAATTTTAGCCCAGACTGAACTACTTTTAAAAGTTTTTCCTTTTAATAATTCTAAGAAAATTAGCCAACTGAATTTCTGAAGACCTTTGTTGGATGCTAATAAAGTGATTATTTAGTTTAAGCTGTACAGAATAGTTTGAGCTCAGGATCTCCAAGATAAGCAAGTCTATTTCCTTTTTTCTTCCTCTCTCTTTCATCTCCTTTTTATTGCAGTTTCTTTGAATTAAATAAACCCTCTGTTTTATTTCAACTGTTATTTTAAATTAAAATCCCCGTTTCTTCCGCACAGAACTGAGTCTTAAAACTGGAAAAAAGAATTAGGTTTCCTCCCTCGAAAAAGGATTGACAAAGGAAAAGGGGCGATAATCTGGCAAGGCCTGACCCTTCCAATTCAACTTCTCGCATTGTTAACCTGTTGTTCAATTGTATTTTCTCACATCTTTGTGGAACATTTTCATTTTCTTTCTCCTCATTTTTTCGACTTTTTTCTTTTCTTTGTAAGGATCTCAGAGGGGCACATATGTTATCGGGTCAGGGGTACAAGCACCTTCAGGCTTAATTGACTAAAAAAGCTGATTTTTCGTGACAATCTTGAACGATTCAAGGAAATTCCTGATTGTTTTGATGAAGATCCCTCAAGCTGTTGGCAAAAAGTTAAAGGATCTTTCAAAAACTTTACCCTAATTTACCTATTTAAGACCTCCCCTAATTAAGATCCAATCCTAAAATTCAAGACCCATAATCACCATAAAGAAAGAGTAAGGGTCCCAAATAAGGCACAGTGTTTCGAATGAAGACTTATAACTATCACAACGAAGGGGGACCTGCCCTCAATAAAAATCTAAAACCTCTTATTAAGGCCTCTCGAATTTCTGAAAATTATTTTTTTTATGGGTCTTAATTCGATCAATTAGGGTACTGGGAATTTTTCTTATTTTTCTCCGCAACTTTGGGATCTGGAGTGATATTTTCTTGTCCATGTTTGCAATTAGATTTTCCTTCTTCGAATTGATTTTTTATTCGAAGCTTGATTAAATCAAAAGATTTCAAGCAAATTGTTATGTCCTAAAACATTCGCAAAATAGATAAAAAAAGAAAGATGTTGGCAATCATGGACCATATTGATTGAGCAGCAGTTAGGAATATAATATTCCTAAATTCTTTTCCCAAGGAGAAACATGAAAAAATTTTTTTTACGACTTCATTTTTTTCATCGAATTTGAGCTTTCAGAAAATTGGTCAGCACTTGAAAAGACATTTTCTACTCAAATTTGCGAGCTAATTTTGAACATTTTTTTTCCAGAAGAAGATCTCTGCTCTGATCTTTTGAAAAAAAAATATTCACAATAATTTCTAAATTTCCCAAGCCACAGTCTGAACACTTCTTCAAAAATCAAAAAGGGAAAAAAGTCAAAGGAAAGATGACGAAAGACTGGCATTCTCCTTTCTTTCAGCTACTCTTCACTCTCTATTACTATTTGGCTGCGAGTGGGATTTTGATTATTCGATAAACTCAGCCCTATAAGATTTACCTCGCTTTTGAAAGACCTGAAGAATCTGGGTCACTCTGCAAATTTTCAACTTGTCAAGTTTGAGCAAAGAACTCTGAACAAACAAACATCAAGGAAAAAAAAAAGAGATTTGGAAACTTCAACTTTGAGTGCATTCATATCGGTAAATTTTATTCAGAATCAAATCTAAACGCAACATCTCCCTCTATTTTATTCATCAGCCTCTTTTCTAAATTCCCAAATGCCTAAAACTCATTTTGATGATCTTCTTTCAAAACCAGAAAAACTCTTTGATTGAAACTCCGTTCAACAAGCCTGACACATTCAAATGCCATTTTCTATTGACCATGCAACCATGAACCAAGCCAACTCTCGAAAATAATCGTTCTAAAATTTGAAATAAACCCCTAATAGATGTAAAATTGCGCATCAAGGTATTTTGTGTGCCTTCTGATGACTTTGAAAGCATCTTTGGGAATGAATGAATGTAATATACTTGATCTTGACCAAAAGTAAAATATTATATGCATCTTTACCATGTAATACGCAAGTAAAAAGTATAAAAACCATTGAATAAAAATTCATGAAGATGAAGAAAAGACTGATCTGAATTGAGATGTTTTTCACTCAATGATCAATCATTTTCCTTTTCATCAATATCCCTTTGTTATTTTGAGGAAACCAATCCACGTTTTTCAAAGTTAATAAGCAGGTAGACACCTTTGAATTCATCCATTCGCCTTTCTTGCCATGGTTCAAATAAAGGCGTGGTAATTTTTTTGTTGTTACCATTTTATTCAAATTTCACTTGATATCAAATGTCGACTTCAGAGAGAGTAACGTTCAAAAGTCTTTGAGCTTTTATCATTTCTGGCCCTTGGACTCCCAAGAGGCTCAACCGCTTTAGGTTTCACATTTCTTCTTCCATCAAGATTTTGTTCCAATGCCCTTCTAGAAGAAATTCATCAAAAGACAAAGCTTTCAGCCAAGCAACATTGTAGAGCTCTAATCGGAGCTCAGGAACCTTAAAGCTTTCAGCTTATGCTTCTCTAATGATAAACCTCGACATTGACATAATTCTGAAAAGATCTTTCCATTTATGGAAAATTCGAGCTTGCTCAAGAGCTGGCTATTCCTTGGACAGACGATGTTTTTGTCCATTCTTTCGAGTTTGTAAGCAACTTTTGCAGCTTCTGCTCATTTTCAAAGACCTCAACCTTTTGGATTATTGTCTCTTCTTCATATTGGCCAATTTGAAATATATTGAATGTGAGGTTTAGTACACCAGTTTTGAAATCTTGGGGCTTGTGAGTTATGACTCGAGTTTCTTCGCCCTCCTTTGACAAGCTCCTTGGTAGTACCAATGAAATTTCAGTTGAATTGAAGCTTGAGTTATGTTTTAAAATATGGGCATTTGCTTTTTAAAATTGATGTTGATTTATTAATTTGTCCTAGAGATTAAATTTGCGTGACTAAACTCCTATTAATTATATGTGAGCGCTATGGTTGCAAATGCCTTGAAGAAATGATAAAAGGCTCGGGATTAATCTGCATATAAAGAATCCTCATAAAGAAGCCTTCTATTGAAAATGTCGCATTATCTTTGTTGTATCAAGCTATCTCATCAAAATAAAGAGAGTCGAAAGAATCTCTTTCTCGAATCGTCCAAGTTTTTGTCATGATTCAATGAGCTCAAAGCCTCTGTCTATGAAGACTGAAGAGACTTCGACTATTAAATATATGGAACCAAAAACTTGAATACTTTGTTCATTTTGATATAATAAGTATATTATCATAGCGGCACTTCATCTTTGAAGACCTTATTGAAGTTCATTTTGTCAAAGAAGATCTAGCTAAACACAGCAGCAACAAAAATATGAATTTTTTATGTCTTAACAAGTCTTTATTCTTTAAACATAACAGCAATAAATATATATTTCCTTTGTAGATCTTGAACTTTTGGTTTTTGGAGAGGTTGATAATTTTCTTGAACTCACACTTTTTCGCTTTTATTTCACAATTCTCTCCCCATTCTTGATCTACATGGAAGCAAATTTCCAAGTATTGTAAAGGTTTTCACTCATAAAATTTCAAAGCTTAAACCTTTTTCTCAGAAAACCTTCTATACTTCGCTTCTTATCTTAATCCCTCATCAGCCTTGGGTTTCTAGTTCATTGAAAACACTTTCTATTTTTCTCCTTAATTCTTCTAAGGAAAGAGATTATCATTGTTATATTTGTGAAGTAATATTTTTTTATAGAAAAAAAACTTAAGTGAGAGATTTTTATCTGATTTTCGAGGTTAGGTCTCCTTTCATTCAAGACTTATTTTTTGGATGTAAATACTGGTTTGTCCATGAAGAAAGATCAATCATTTAGCTTGCATGTTTGCATTAAATAGCAAGAATTATTTGATAACTAAAAATTTAGAACAAATCAATTTTCAAGATTTTCAGGCTGATTGACCATTTTCAATCTATTTTGCCCGTGTTTGAAAGAGAGACACTTCTTTTTCAGGTAAACACTCATTTGACATTTATTTTCTAAAAATTGCTGAAGAAACTCGAAGGAAAGGAGGAAAAATTCACTTCAAAAAAATTTGTTTCCAGAAACAAATTTATTCCTTCAAAATTAAGAAAATATTTGGGTCAAAATTACTTTTACGACTTTCCTTTCATGGAAAAAATTTGTTTTAATTCAAAGGAAATTTTCTCATTTTTCGAATAAATTGTGAACATTTCGCGAGCCTTCGAGGTTGCTTCGAGACTTGCAAAATTCTTTCAATAAATTTTCTCCTGCGTTTGGGAGGTTCTGCTAAATCTTTCAAAAAAACGAAGGATTGTGCTTTCTGAAGGAATTGACAGATTCTAGAAAATTCAAAGAAATTAAAATTTAATTAAATTAAGTTGTTTGAATTTGATGTTAATTGTTTTAAACAATTTTAGATCTTCCTCAGTTTCTCTTGTTTCCCGGACTTTTCTTCCCATTCCAAAGCCCTTGCATTTGCAAATCAACTCCTGAGAATTTTATGAAAATTTCAACTCCTTTTTTCCAAAAGGAGAATCAAAAAAAATCTTTTTAAGCTGAGAAAAAACTCACAAAAATTCAACTTTAAATCGAAAGGATTAGCATTTTCAGTTGAAGATAATCATTTTAAAGGGAATCATATTGGCTTGACTTTCAGCAAATCACAACATGAACCCCCCAACAAGTACATTAGAAAGAGCATAGAAAATCAGCAAACATCAGTTTTAATGGAAAATTCCATTCGAAATCTTCATGATCAAATTCTGAAACTCTTTGATCGAGGTTGTTTGAATAATTTTCGGCAAGTTAGATTTCCACAGCGGAGCGTTCAAATTCCCGGAACAACAATCTCTCTTGGTCAACGCTTGCTCGGAAAAAGTAAATTTCTAAAGATTATGTTCGAAAAAGAACTCTCTAGATCGACTTTCCTTTGCTTCAAGTTTCCTTAAATCAAGATAAAATGAGGCTTTTCCAATTATTCCCTCTTCACTCAACACTGGAGTGCTGATCCATTTGAGATTATACGGAAAAAAGGCGAACGTGAAGATATAAATTTTATTGTCATTATACAAAAAATTGAAGTAATGAGTACTAACAAAAGCAATTGTTCTTCGTCTTTATGTATTTTTCTTTGTCATTTTCTTTTCTTGTCTCTTTTTTATCATTTTATCATCAAAGTCAATGATGATATCTAGAACAATTATTTCAAAATTTTCTTATTTGCTCAAATATGGCTGTTTTCTCAAGGTTTTAAGCCGCAATTCTATATCTCCCCTTCATCCTTCAAAGAAAAGACTAGAATGATCCTATTTTCTCTCATCTATCGAGAATAAAAGACATGGATTTTTCAATTAGGAGGAAAAGAATGTCAAAACCTTTCTATTCCAAGATCTTTCAGTGAATTTCATTCATCTAAAAGTGGGATCAACTCTGTCAAACGACAAGAAATACTGAATCCACTCTAACAAAAGAATAGATAATTTGCTTATGTCGTATAATCATTCAAGTCAGCTCGAAAGATGATGCAAAAAGAAATCAACTGTTGGGGTGGATCATCTGCATATCACAGAACAGAAGGACATTTTGAAAACTTGGTAGAGAAAAAGAACTATAATATCTCTAAGCTTTCATTTTTTTCATCCCCTCCCTGACCCGCTAACTAAGTATGGTCTTGAAAAATGTTGAACTTTATCGTAATATTTTCCTTTGGTCATCCTGAGAAAGGAGAGTATAAAAACTTAGAGTCATAGAAATCAGTTTCTTTCGAAATTTAGCCTCGATGATATAAAACAAGAATTAACAGTTTACGGTTATGCTTAAAATTCAATAAGAAAATTTTTATTATAGAAAAATAGAATTTCTGGAGCTTCCTTTCTCTTCGGTTTGTATAGATTTCTCTTGTAGAAACTGGGCTGAACTTCATCTAAAATCATCTAGAATATTCTCTTTCCTTCTCCTTTTTATCGATCTATGCCTTTCTTCATGCTATGTTCCTGAAAGAAAGGTTGAAATTTGGCTCATCTTGCAGAAGAAACTTTGTTGTTCCCTCCTAAGACTTTAATTTAATAATTTTATCTGCTTCAAAAGCGAGGAAAAGTAACGAAATTTCAAATTAAAAATTTTGTTTTAGCTCTTCTCATAAATAGAAAGAAAAATACTTCTCAGAAAAATCAGACTTTAGAACGACCACCCCTAACTTTTTGATAACAATCGAGCAGCACTCTTTCCCCTACTACCCTTAAAGGTTTGATAAATTCAAAAATTTCAATCAAATGGGAAAGAAGTCACAAACATCTTTGGACTTGCAATAAAACCTATTGAAACAGAGTTTGAAATGCAAAAGGGGATTTAATGGGGAAAAAGTTAAAATTAAAAGCTTTTTAAGTTGCGATTAATTAGCATCAAATGTTTGAACAATTTGTACATTAAATCTCAGCATAAATTATTTTATCTTCTGCGAGTCAGTATCTTTAATTTACTGGAAATTCTATTGAGTCCAGAATTGTTCTTTTCTTTTTCTCGATCATTTCAATAGCTCAGGTCTTTCGAGATTATCCAAGCTCAAGGCTCTCCTCGAAAAATTCTTTCCATGAACAGAATTATGACGAGTTTCTTGATCAGTCAGAAATAAAATAAATCACTAAGTGTTATGTTATTGAGAGTTTTCGACCCCCTCTTTGCCATTCCTGAAGAAATCAAAATTCCTGAATGAGTTTTGCTCAATTTTGCATATAAATTTTACCAAATATAAATCCAGGTCAAGTGTTAAATTGAGTTTCCTCAAATGATAAAAATTAATGGAAAAAAGGTTTCGTCGCCTTTAAATTTCAAAAATTTAGGTTTCTGTGCTGGACTCCTCGATCAGTCTGAATGAAGAGCCTTCTCAAACTTTCTGGTCCAGATTTTTTGGGATTAAATTATCAAAGTGTCACGACAAGAGGCTCGTTTATAAGGGAACAAAAATTTCATACTACAAAAATATTCGACCTCTTGGATCCATAGGAACACACAGCCACATACAAATTAGAATTTAGAAAGGAGAAATAATGACGGGAGTTTTGTTCAAGCTCAAACTTAACATTTATCTTTAAACTCGCTGGAAGCGTAAAACAGAATTTAGTCTTTGGACTCAGCAGTTTTGTGGTACAAATCTGGGCTATTTGACTTTCAAAAACCGCCAAAGGGGTTTAAATTTTCTCCTTCAAATTCTGCGTCTTCAAATGACTCTCGTTTTGATTAAAAAAGGCCATGATTCTGCTTTTAATTAAACATCACAGCATACAGCTTTAAATTATTAAATAGGAAGAACTTGTTTATTGTCAGAATATTCTTGACGAATGTTCTCTTTTGACCCTGAATTCTTCTAAAGCTCTTCAGAATAATCAAGGCATATCTCTCATTCTTTCTCTCAAGAAATTTTTCCTTTCTGGCAAAAGAAAACTTACAAATTCCCAACTCTTTTATTCAAAATGCTCAGAGTTTACAAACTAGGCCTGAACATGACATCTCCAACCTTAGAATTAGGGATATAATCTCCTATCGATGACAAATCCCTGCTTAAAGTTTAAATCTACCATATAAAAAGGAAAGACAGAATAATAGAAAGGGAAACCAATGATATAAATATCTAGGGTTTGTCAGGGAAAAATTCCGCTTGGTAGTTTCAAGGGCTCTTCAAACTTTCGAGCTAAGAAGCAAAGTTAAAAAAAGGCAAGAGTTAGAATTGAATATCTGGACGAAAGAATCTGTCAAGATAGGCTTTGTGATTAAGGGTTTATTCCAAGAAATTTCTTCCTGAATTTTTCATTTGTTTCTTTCCTTTAAGACTTTCTTTTCAGGATTTCTCACCATGTTCCCTTCTAACTAGTGATGGAATAATCTATTCTCTACTCTCACACGATAAAAACAGCTTTTTTTCGTATATCATTTTGCTTCATATTTCCTCAAGAGTATTCCAGAGAGTTGTCAACACCAAATAGGTTGAGAGTTTGGTTAGTTTTAAAGTGAAGCCTGATGTTATATGACCCCCTTGCTCATGATTTTACTTGAGACAAATTTCCATATTAAACCAGAACAATTAGGTTCAACTTTTAGACTTGAAAATCGCTCAAACTCTATCCGAAAAGACCATATCTGTCCTTGTCGAAACCAAGTCCTGAGATATTCCAACTGTAAAGCAAGTGGAATCCTCAAAGATTTTCTCCTTCTTCACCAAGAAATAACTCCATCTCTGATTAATTGAGTCTCTTATTTCTCGTTAAAAGACACCAAAACACTCTTCTCGCGAGCTATTGAAGACGATGCTCCGCTCATTGAATACCACCGCGTCTAACTTAAAAGAAGAGTCTAGAGTTTAATGCGCACCATCAAAAGTTCAAAAGCAAACCTAACTGATTTTTAATTGACTTGGTCGTTAACAATAAGAATGATTGGCTCACAATACCAAATTAAAGAACTTCTTTTTGGAATGCTCTGGAAACATTTAGTCACACAAATCTTAAGAGAAATTTGCCAAAGGCGAGTTGAAAACCTTTGGATACTTGCTTGGCCATTAGTCAAAACTCCCATAAACTGCCTCAGAAAGAGTTATTCACCTTTTCCAGGATCAGAAATTCCTTTTGAAAAAGCAGCCTTGACTCGAATTTTATTAATTTAATAAAAAGCGAAATCAAAATCATCTAATTCTGAAATCTTTCAAAGAAACAGCTCTTTGCTGACTCCAGAAGTGGTAAAATTAAATTTTTTGTGAACTCTCAACTCTTTTTTTAAATTCCTTCCCGTTATGAAAATGCTAACCCTCTCAACATCAAAACCTTCGGTTTCCCTCTCATAAAAACGAATCTCCCTTCATAATATCTCCAGAAGGAATCAAGATAACTGAGGATTTTGAGCTCAGTTCAGTCGCAAAAACCAGAAAAGTGAAATTTTTAAAAATTCTGATTATGGTTTTTCCCATTCTCTTCATTGGATCTTTCGTCAGCAGCATTTCCAAGAAACCTGGTCAAACATTTCAAAATGATGTTTAGAAAGGGGGAAAAATTCTGGTTTTGGATTGAGTTTATGAATTCGAAAAAAAAAAGAACTTCTGAGCTGGCTAATTAAAGGTCCAATTTAGTTCATTAAAAAATCATTATTTAATAAAAAATGCTGAAATCCGATTGGTCAGAATTTAAATGAAATTATTAAAAAATCATCTCGAGCATTTTTCAAAAAGTCCTGAATTGAATGCGTTTCCAACAACAGA
>Ga0182738_1001234_pt1 | contig 32625 bp, 31 predicted proteins | sample eDN5th30CBELigMG_FD_128876 | JGI IMG/M metagenome (GOLD analysis project Ga0182738, IMG submission 128876) | Enriched Miracle-Growth compost microbial communities from Emeryville, California, USA - eDNA 5th pass 30_C BE-Lig MG (version 2)... ...
ATTTCTATAATCATGATAGATATCAAAAACGACTAAACGGCCTTAGCCCTGTTGAATATAGAGCTAAGGCAGCTTAGGTCATTTTTATTATTTCCACTGTCTACTTGACAGGGGGCAGTTCAAAAAGTATTGGCAGGCATTCGTTTCCCCATATATAATGCTCTGCGGTATGTTTGCTAATTCAACTACCTGCCTTTCCTTTAAAGTTCTATAGTTTATATTACTGGCGTTGCTTAAAACTTCTGTTATTTTATTACTTTCCATTCCTTAAAGATGGGATCTTCTCGCCTATTTAAGATATATAAACTAATATATAAAAGCAAACAATAGAAGCAGAAATCATATTGTTTCTATCCATTCCCTCAATAAACAAAAGCATCCGCCATTTTCCGTCTCTAAAAAATAGGGTGTGTGTTCCCCTTATCTTTTAACATAAAAATAGCAAGGAGGTTATAACATGGATACACTAAAAAATTTGAATGCTGCTTTAAGCTATCTGGAAAAAAATCTGGATAAAGAAATCGACTTTCATGAAGCTGCGAAACTGTCCGGGACTTCTGAATACCATTTTCGCCGTCTTTTTTCCTATTTGTCTGGAATGTCCCTAAACACATATATTCGCCAGCGAAAATTGTCACAAGCATGCATAGATTTGCAAAAAGAAAACAGCAAAGTAATAGATATTGCAATTAAATACGGCTACAACTCAGCAGACAGCTTTGCGCGCGCTTTCAAAGAATGGGCTGGCATCAATCCTTCTGAAGTGAAAAAAGCCAAATATTTAAAAACATTTCCACAAATGACCTTCCAGCTTACCATTAAAGGGGGAATAGATTTGAATTATCGAATCGAACAAAAAGAAGCATTTAAACTAGTAGGAATCAGCAGACGAGTTCCCATCGTTTTTGAAGGGCAAAATCCAGAAATCATAAAAATGGTCCAATCGATTACAGCCGAACAAAAACAGGCATTGCAAAGCTTTCGCAATACAGATGTAAAAACGGTTGTTCAAGCTTCTTACAATTTTGACGACGAAAGAAATGAAGAAAAGGGAGCATTAGATCATCTCGTCGGTTCGATTACCACATTAACTGGCGATTTTTCGGGATTTGAAGTATTAGATGTTCCTAAAGGCACTTGGGCCATTTTCGTTTCACAAGGTCCTTTCCCGCAAGCCATGCAGGAAACTTGGGCAAAAATCGCCTCAGATTGGCTGCCTTCTTCTCCTTACGAATTAAAGAATGTACCAGAAATTTCTTTTACTGGCGATTTATCTGACTCAGCAAATGTATACAGTGAAATTTGGATCGGCGTAAAAGAAAAAAATTAAACAATTAATATCCACCATTTCCTTTCAGCCGGCTGGAAGGAAATGGTGGATAAAAAGTGAACGGTAACCTTTACAAATGCACCCTTCTAAACAGCATTAAACAATTAGATTTCAATATCATATTCCATCCTTTTGGCGGTAGCTTGCGCTGCTTTCAGGCCAACTAAACGTTTGACGAGATGAAAAGCCATATTAATGCCTGCTGAAATTCCCCCTGATGTCACGATTTTTCCTTCATCGACAAATTTAACTCCCTCTGCTACTTCCACTTGCGGAAATTCTGCTTGCAATCTTTTATAGCTCGCCCAATGGGTTGTTGCTTTTTTGCCATTAAGCAGTCCTGCCTTTGCCAAAAGCAGCGCCCCCGTACAGACAGACGCCATAATTTGCACTGCTTGTATCTGCTCGGCAATCCAATCTATTGCACGCTCATTATGTATTTCCCGTTCTCTTGCTCCAAAGCCCCCTGGAATAACTAAAATATCAAACTGTGGCATTGTCTCAAACCCATAATCCGGCTGCACCTTTAATCCATTGCGAGCATGGATCATCTTTCCCGTTTCAGATACAGTTTCCACCACAAATGGCTTCTCCCCATTTTCCAATGCTGTCACAGAAAAAACTTCAAACGGTCCTGCAAAATCCAAAACTTCTACGTCATCAAATAAAAATATCCCAACCCGAAATATATTCTGATGCAAAATAAAGTCCCCCTCTTTATGTTTTTAAAGTCTGATAAAAATGCAGCTTTCCATTTACATTACGGTGTTGCAGACGATTTCGCAAATACCTCTACAGGGTAAAACTCTTTTTGTATTAATCTAGCAATTATTTGCTTTAATACAACAGGTTCTCTTAACTGCCCTGAATCAAACTGCACAAATCCCTCCATTTTTATCCATTTGCTGGCTGAAATAATATCTTCTTCAAGGGACAATGCCCCACCTATAATTTTACCGATAAAATGGAATAAGATAATTTGATTATTTGTGCTGCTGGTAAAGTTGTATATACCTGTTGTGCCAGTCAGCTTTACATCAAATCCGGTTTCTTCCTTTGCTTCCCTCCACGCCGAATCCAGCAGCTCTTCTCCATATTCGACTCTTCCACCTGGAAAATTCCATTTATTCCATGCCTTTGGTTTATTTTCTTTTATAATCGAGACACTAACCACTAAAACAATGTCTTTGCCGCTCATCCTTTTTTCTCTCCTCAGAAATCTAGATCACTTTGACCGCACTCCATTCCTCTTTCAGCGGCTTTTCATTTAATTTAGCTTGTTCCAATAATTCCTCTGCTGTCCGAAATGCTTGTACAGCATCGGTTTCATTTTTTCTTAATTCCGACTTCCCTGCCGCTTGATTAAGTTGATAATAAGAGCCTTGGTGAATAAAATTTATACTAACATATTCATATGTATGTAAATCCCTTGTTAAATCGGCAAATGAATAATTCATTTTTTCAAGAATCATTTCTCCATACATGCGCACATCACCATCTGCATCCTTTTGGAATATTTGAATAAAAGATTGCAGGATATTATCCTCAAATTTGTCCATGCAAAAATTCCAGATATTATTTGCAACTTTTTTTCTTATTTCACTATCGGGATAATTAGCCAATTGCAGAAATCGCTCTCCCATCCATTTAAATTCCATCTCTGATTGCGCTATTTCACTAATAGCATAGTATAGTTTTTCCATATTATTTTGTTCAATAAAATTTTCAAAATCCTCCTTACTGCATTCAGAATCCTCTATTCTTTGTATATCTTCTTCATTTATGGTGTTATCTTCTTTATATAACCCATTTAGAAATTCCTCAAAATCATCCGCTATTTTTATCATCTGTTCGCTTTCATTATCTATATACACAATCGGCGGCTTAGAAGAAACTTGCCGATAGTCAAATGCAAGCCAAGTATGTCCATCTCCATGAAACAAAATAAGCCCCTTTGGCATGTCCCATTCTTGCAAATAATCATCTGTCTCTAAAATTCCGTTCGCTTCGCCAATGCCATAAATATAATCCACTTCTATGTAGGGTTCGATGAAAAAATCCTCTTGAAGCGCCGGAAAAGCATTATATACAAGATTTCCGCCATTCTGTTCTTGCAATATGCGCAGATAAGAATGCGGAAGCTTTACCTGAAATAGCTGCTCGGCACAAGCGACAGCTTCTTTTGTTAATGACTCTAATCTATATTCACTCGTTTCGTCTTTCCAAATTGTCTTTTGCAAAAAAATCATCTCCAAAAAAGAACATTAGTTCGTATACATTCTTCTATTTTACTCTTCTATTCACATTTCTGCAATATTTTTTTGAAAATTCCGAAAATAACTTTTCATTCTGCTTATTCAACCAAAATTCAGCTAGATTATTCTATTTTGTTACCTGTAGAATAAATCCTTTAAATGGATAAAATAACCCTTATATTCCCTATTCTTTTATGTTATTTTTATAAAGGTGATAAAATAATGATAATCAAAGATTTATTCGCAAATCTCGCTATTCTTATTTCTTTAATTTTTCTGTATGCTCAATTTGCGAAACCAATTCTAGTTAATTGGACATCTCTATTTACAAAAAAAATAGTCTTAGGCATTGCTGGTGGATTATTAGGCAATATCTTAATGTATTACAGCATCTCTATTAAATCTACTATTATTGATCTTAGGCATATTCCGATTCTTTTGCTTTCCTTTTATGGCGGAACTGTTCCCACATTAATTTGTGGGCTGCTTATTATAGGCGGACGTTTTTTGATTAGCGTAAATGCATCTGCTAATATGACTATTGTCTCTATATCAATTGTTACATTATCTACACTTTATATAGCCAAGAGAACCCGTATATCACAAAAAGCAAAAATCATTTGGAGCCTGACATTTGCCCATATTATATTATCAAGTGCTATTTCCTTATTAATAAAAGATGGCAGCACTCTTTTGCTGCTGATTCCTTTTTACTGGATTATTTCCTATTTATCTTGCTTTATTGCCTTTTATACAATCGAGCATCTAAAATCAAGCGCTGCACTGTTTAATCGCTACAAATCAGAATCCTCAACAGACGGATTGACGGGACTAAACAATTATCGGAAATTTGATGAGGTATTTAATGGTTTATTAAAAGAGGCTAATTTAAAAGGGGAAAAGCTCTCTTTGCTTTATATTGACATCGATTTTTTCAAAAAAGTCAATGATACATACGGCCACAAAGAAGGAGATATTGTCTTAAAGGAACTAGGAAATATTCTCAAAAAATATACAAGGTCTTTTGATATTGTCAGCCGCAATGGCGGAGAAGAGTTTACTGTCATTCTATTAGACTGTCCTTTAGATCGATCTCTTGTAATTAGTGAACGAATCAGGCGAAATGTTGAAGATTATGCATTTATGCTTAGTTCTGGCACAAGCATTAACATAACGGTTTCAATTGGCGTAGCTTGTTTTAATGAGACGACTAAAGCTGCTGCTGCTTTAATGGAAGATGCGGATAAGGCATTGTATCAAGCCAAACAAACTGGCCGGAATAAAGTATGTGTCAGTTAAGTGTATAAAGGAAGCGGCTTTATGGGCGGCTTCTTTTTTTAGCTGCTTCTTTATCGATTGCATTTTTTGCAACATCCTATATTTCCTTCACATGCTGTGCCGCCGTCCACATCTTCTTTGCTTTAAATTTAAAATCTCTAACCTTAAGATAACTCTAATACAGGCTACACCTCTTAGCTATTTTGCCAATTTTTCATATAGTCTGTGATAGATACTGTAAGATAAGTAGGCTGAGCCGCTGCCAAGAATAAAAATAGAAATAGGAAATATATAAATCAAAAAAATTGTTGCAAGAAAAATGCCTACTAACAAAACTGTTTTAACTGGATACGCGATTGCCATCGTTATTGAATTTCGGATAATATCTTTCCAATTTGCGTCAAAATGGGCCATAGAAGGAAATAAATAAACAGTAATTGCTAAGAAAAGAAAAGTTACAAGCCCTAGAATCAAAAATGAACCGCTAAATTGCATGATATGATAATCCAAATAGAGAAAGTATACAAATATGAACCATTTTGGCAAAAGACTTAAATGGATTGTGGGGCTCGCTTTGATACCAGTAAGCTACAGAAGCAATATCATCCTGTCTTTCAAACAAACCATTTTTTTCTACTCCTATCTGTTGGACTGTCACTTTTAAGTCTTCGGCAAATCGAATCGGATCAAGAATATGCCAACGATAAAAACCTCTTTGCGGAGGGATATCATCGTTGTGATAGAAGTTATGAACGGCTTCATCATGTGCAGAATAATATGGATACCCCATAAATGGCGTACAATATGTATTTTCTACTGTCTTGCCATTCTTTTGGCTTGCAAAACTCCATGCTCCTCCAAAATAATCTTCCATTCCAGTACCGCAAATAGTAGGATATTCTAGATCACCATCTAGATACATTTTCACGTTTCCATAAATGAAAGAAGCAGTTTTTTTATTAGAAGGAGTATGTCAGCTATATGCGTTAAAAAGAAAAAGGTAAAGACATGTCAACTATAAAATCCCATAACGGCCAGCAGGCTCTTTTTGCTTTTCTTCTTTTTATAAATCTTCTCCTTAAATATTTTCCCTCAAAACTCCATAAGCTAACAGCATGCTAACGAAGGAGTACACTTTATGAAAAAAATATGTTTTTTGAACGTTCTGCTGCTGTTTATTTTTTATAACACACCAGCCTTTGCATTCACAGATAGTCGCGAGGAATATGAAAAAACAGGGCATGTTTTATGGGACGTGGATACAAAAGAAAAATTAGTGGCCCTTACTTTTGATGATGGTCCCCATCCGATTTTTACTCCTCAAATACTGGATATATTAGCGAAATATGATGCGAAAGCTACCTTTTTTATAGCTGGCAATAAAGCAATCCGCTTTCCTGCCATTTTAAAGCAAGAGGCAATAGCAGGACATGAAATTGCCAATCATACCTTTCATCATCTTTATCATACTAGTACGGCAGAAACACTAGCGGCAGAGCTGGAAAAAACGGACAAAGTGATTCAGCAAATTACCGGAGTTAAGCCATCTCTTTATCGTCCTGTAGGAGGCATTTACAATGATTTAATTATTCATACAGCCATTAAAAATAAAAAGGAAGTCGTATTATGGTCGTGGAATCAAGACCCGCGCGATTGGACAAATCCTCCTGCCAGCCAGATTTCTGCTTATATAACAAAAGGAGTAAAGCCAGGCAATATCATCTTATTTCATGATTGGTATGGCAGTGAATATACTCAAAGCTTTCAAACCGTTCATGCATTAGATAATATTTTAGCATTCTTAAGTGAAAACGGATACAAATGTGTCACTGTATCGGAAATGCTCTATCGGTCAACCCAGATGATCCCAGATTCTTTCGGTGTTTATCCTGCTAAAAAAACAAACGCTGCCCGCGTTGATTTAGTTTATTAAAGGAGAATCAACCTCAATCATTTTTGGCTTGTATTGCTTCTTTTTTCCACTGTTTTGGTTCATTTTTGAGCAAATAGCTATTTTTCGCCAAAACACAGCATCACCAAAAAAAACTGCCCGCCATTTACTAGATGGTGGGCAGTTCAATCTGTCATTTAAAATTCCGATTCAAAAACGCTTTGGTGCGCTCAAATTGAGGGTTGTTGAAAAATTCATCTGGATGAGCCGATTCGACAATTTCGCCGTTGTCCATAAAAATCACTTTATTGGCGACTTCTTTGGCAAAACCCATTTCATGTGTCACAACAATCATTGTCATATGCTCTTCCGCCAAATCTTTCATTACCTTCAGCACTTCTCCTGTTAATTCCGGGTCAAGTGCTGATGTTGGTTCATCAAACAGCAGGATTTCTGGATTCATCATTAAGGCACGGGCGATGGCAACACGCTGTTTTTGTCCGCCAGAAAGATTGGCAGGATAAGCATTGGTCCGATCTGTTAACCCAATTTTGGCCAACAGTTCTTTGCTTCTTGCTTCTATTTCGGACACAGACTCTTTTTTTGCCATTTTTGGAGCCAGTTCCAAATTTTGTTTTACCGTTAAATGGGGAAACAAATTAAAGTGCTGAAATACCATGCCCATTTTTGCAGTAATTTGTTTAATGTCCTTTGGTTTTGAATAGACGCCGCCTTTTACTAAATCATCGCCGCAAACCGTAATGCTGCCGCCTTGGATTTGCTCTAAATGCACAAGGCTTCTCAGCATCGTGCTTTTTCCAGATCCAGATGGACCAATGACTGCGACCACATCATTTTTTTGGACCTCAAAAGAAATTTGCTTTAATACCTCTAAATCTCCATATGATTTTTTTAAGTTAGAAATCTCCATAATCGCCATATTATTCACTCCCTTTTTATTCAAATTTAAACTTTCGTTCCAACCATTTAAATAATATGGTTAATAGTAATGTCATAATTAAATAGATAATCCCTGCCACAAAAAATGGAACAATTGTAAAATCACGGTTTACTGCTGTTTGCGCATAATGCAAGATTTCTGGGACAGCAACCGCATATAGCAGTGCCGTGTCTTTCACAAGTGTTACTGATTCATTGGCAACAGCAGGAAGGGCAATACGAAACATTTGCGGCAAAATAACGCGTGTCGTTGTCTGCCATTTATTTAATCCGAGCACTTGGGACGCTTCATATTGGCCTTTATCAATCGCCAAAAGTCCCCCGCGGAAAATTTCAGCAAAATATGCTGTATAATTTAAAATAAATCCTAATGCAGCAGCAGTAAAACGATCCAGCACCATATATTCTCCAATAACGGGAATCATCGGCAAGCCAAAACAGATAAACAAAAGCTGCAATAACAGCGGTGTTCCCCGCATCACATAAATATAGGCATGTGCAAGCCACGCTAAAGGCTTGATGCTGCTTCTTACAGCAAGTGTGACAATAAACCCTAATGGAATTGATGCAACAATTGCAACCAAAAATAACAGAATCGTTGCCTGCGCTCCCTCTAGCATCGGTTTTGATATGGAAACAATATAATCAAAAGACATACAAAACTTCCTCCAATAAGCAAAACAGGACTTCTCTAGGAACTCCTGTTTTGCCCTATCATTATTTAAGTTGACTTTATTATTTTAATACTTTATTTTCGCCAAACCATTTTTCAGAAATTTCAGCGGCCGTGCCATCTTCGTTCATTTCATCCAATGCTTTTTGCAGTTTTTCTAATAATTCTTCATTGCCTTTTTTCACGCCAACACCATATTCTTCTGGCGCAAGAGATTCATCCAGAATTTTAAAGCTGTCTTTTTCTTTTGTCATATAATAATCGATGACCACTTCATCAATAACCACTGCATCCAAACGGCCTGATTTCAAATCATTTAATGCCATCACATTATCAGAAAACTCGGTAACCTCTTTGATTTTATCTTTGATTGGGTTGGCATCCAGTGCATCTGCAGCAGATGACAAGGATTGCAGGCCTACCACTTTTCCTTTTAAATCCGCTAATTTAGAAAGCTTAGAATCTTTTAATGTAACAACAACTTGAGCATTTTTCAAATAAGGCTTTGTAAATAAAACTTTCTTTTTGCGTTCATCTGTAATCGTATAGCCATTCCAGATTAAATCAATGCGTCCGCTGCTTAGCTCTGATTCTTTTGTTTGCCAATCAATTGGCTGAAACTCTACTTCTGCACCCATTTTTTCTGCGGCTGCTTTTGCATAATCAATATCGAACCCTACAATTTTATTATCTTCATCCCGGAAACCCATTGGCGCAAATTTATCATCAATTCCAATGATTAATTTGTCTTCACCGCTTTTTTTCGTTTCTGATGTGCTTGAACACCCAGCAAGCATAAGCAATAGTGCCGCTGTGCTTAAAAAAATCGTCATCAAACGTTTCATTTTGTAAAAGACCACCTTTGAAGTTTAATTTTGCGCTTGTTTGTAAACAGAACATTAAATGCATCTTTATGTACTTTAAACATTATAAAGAGATGCAAGTTCCTCCAACACTTTACTACGATAATATATTAGAGAAATAAATTACTAAACTTAATCTATCATGAAGCAAAAGGGGTTGTCAATAAAAACTTTTAGTATATTAGCAGACTAAAGTGTTTTCTATTAAAATCTATAGTAATCCACTGATTTTTTATTGAATTAATTATTTGGATGCGTAAAATTACAAATTCTCTAAGTGTGCAAAAAGCATTTTCACAAGCTTTTCATCGGCTTGCGAAAATCCGCCTTGCTTCACTAAGGAAGCATCAATATTCACTTCCCTCATATCATTAACCTTTATTTAAATCAAAACTACTGTGATTTAAACAATAAAAACAGCCAACATTTGCTAAAAATAAAAAGAAACAGGAAAATGTTGTTATTTTCCTGTTTCTTTTTATTTTTGCTGGAAGATTACTCCGTTTTTTACTAGATAGCTTTTTTTGACAAAAATCGGCATAGCCTATTAAAAATATTGATAATAATCCTGAGATTGGCAGTATTCAAATCCGCAATTTTCATAAAGGGCTAATGCACGGGAATTTTTCGCTTCCACTTCTAAATAAACAGCCAAACCCTTTGCATATTCGATTTGAACCACCTTGCTTAACGCCTTTTTGCCTATTCCTTTGCCCCGCAGTTCTGGCAATACCACAAACCCATAAATCCACGCTTCTCCATCCGCTTCATACACCCGCATTTTGCCCGCAACTTTTCCCTCTGCTTCAATAAGAAGCCTTTGTTCGTTATTATTCTCCATCAATACTTTCTGATACTGCCGCGCTTCCTCTTCTGTAAAACGAAAGCCTGCCATCTCCAATTGAACTTCCTGCTCCATATCTTCCGCAGAAACAGACGGCCTTACAACAATCGCGGCATCCTCCATTAATGCCGTTTCCTGCCAGCGCATTTGATATTCGGAAAATGCAAAAGAACAAGGCACATGCTTTAGAAATGCTTTGGCAGAGATAGATTCGGCTGGCGCATTCAGCAAAATGACCTCTGCATCCCGTTTTTTTATCTCTGTCAGCCCCTTTTTCAGCAAACGAGAAAAAATGCCCCTTCTTCGATAATCGGGATGCACCATGCCGCAGAGCTCCACTTTATTGCCAAAGCCATAGCTTCCTAAAAATCCCACAAGCTTTCCCTCTTCATAATGAAAAAAATCTTCCTGGATATCTTCCCTGCGATTTTGGAGCATATCAAAATTTAGCTTCAGCTGAAGTTCTTCCTCTTTTCCACATATATCTTGAAGCGTTTTAATATGCATCAGCTCTGTTTGTGTCAGCATGTTTTTCCCCTCCTGTTTTTGTTTTCTGCCTCCCTTCTTCCTTCTTGCCTTGGATCGAATATTCCTGCTTTATTGGGAATTTTTTCATTTCGAAAAAGGCTCCCTCCCTATTTGCTCTGCTGGACAATGTTCCTTATTAGTTCTTTCTTCATATACTGCAATTATTTAAATAAAGGAGATATCTTCATGCATTATCCCAATAGCTCCTCTCATTTCAGAAATCCCGCTGATGGTCTGCTTCAGCATGTGGAAAAAGCAATCGACGGAGAGTATTCTGCCATATCCTGCTATCAGCAATTGGTTCACTTGGCTCCCAGCAAAAAGGAGAAAAATATTATTGCAGAAATTCGGCAAGATGAATTAAAGCATTTCCATACATTTTCTCATATTTATACCCAGCTGACCGGCCAAAAATACACGCCCAAAATAACAGAATCATGCCCAAACAACTACAAAGCAGGATTAAATTTTGCTTTTTTGGATGAACAGCATACCGTCGATTTTTATTTAGATACAGCCGCTAAAGCACCAACTGACTATATAAAAGACGCCTTTACAAAAGCAGCAATGGACGAACAGAATCATGCTGTCTGGTTTTTATATTTCTTGAAGTAGAATTCCCTTCCTCTGCCTTTTTGCCTGTTTCTAATTTGCAGGCAAAAAGGCACCTAACACTTCTTTTCCTTTGCTTTGCTGCATATAGTAATAAGAATACGTGTCAAACTGCCTGTCAATATCCCCATAGCATTTCACCAATAGGAAAGGAAGTGTAGCAAAATGGATTTAAATACATTTACCAAACTGTATAAAGACTTTTTAACCGAAAGCGCTAATAAAGGGTGGACAACAGAAGTGCTAATAGAGGATTTCGGAAACTACCTTGCCTCGGTAAAAAATGCAGATGGGCTAGAAGTGCAGTTTTTTATTGAACTAGATGTAGAAAATTCTGTCCAGCTTACTGATACAACCTATCAAAGCAAGCTGAATTACGGCGTATTGCGAAGAAAAGGCGAAGGCGAACAATTCGCTAAAGATGTATTAGAAGCATTTCATCAATATTGGAAGCAGCGCTCCTCCAAACGAAAAGCAACATTTATTCTCTACAAAAAATAGCCAAAACCATTTCAAACTTTTTCTCCTTTTATTACCCGCTGATTTTTTCAAAAAAATTAAAGCCTTTTCTCTCTGCTAGTCAAAAACAGATGTCATTCTTTATTTCATCTCTTCGGTTCTTCCCATGCTGAATTTATCCAAATAAAAACCACTGCTATAAAAATATATTTTTTAGCCATACTAATATCGATGAAAAGAATGTTAGGAGGTAGCAGCTATGGGAAGAGCAAACAGTCAACATCCATCTGCGAATAAAAATTCATTGCCGCAAACGCCAAAAGAGCTAAAAATAGCGCCAAATCAAGTAAATGAAGAATTTTCTCGCGAATTGGGCGAAAAGGACAAACTAAAGCCGGCAAGACCACAATAACCTTTGCACATGCTAAAAAGAGCAGCGCTTTATTGCCGCTGCTCTTTTTAATGTATCTAAGAGATTGCACCTGCTATTTGCTCATAGGAATCGTGTTGAAATATTCAGGCGGAGCAGGAGCTAATTTAGGCGCCTTGCCCCATGCCTGCGCTTGTGCATAACTGTATTCTCCTTTGCCATCAAAGCTTGGTCCATGCGCCCAACGGCCTTTTTTGCTTTCTTCCCCTTGTGAAAAATTAAATAAGGTGTAGGATACCTCTTGTTTTTCTAGTTTTCTTGGGAAATTGCTTGGCACCACAATATCCTTTTCTCGTTCTTCTATTTCTTTAATGGCGGCATACCATTGATTTTGATGATATGTATCCCTTGCAATAAGAAAGGAAAGCATATCCCTTACACCAGGATCGTCTGTCATGCCATATAAACGAGTAACTTGCAGACGTCCTTGCGATTCTGCGTTTAAATTGGCGCGAAAGTCTGCAAGCAAGTTGCCGCTTGAAATAATATATTTAGCATTCCATGGGTACCCTTCACTATCTGCTGCCATTGCACCAAGCCCTGCGACTATTGCATGCTGGGGATTAGTTCCGCCAAGAATCGCCGCAACCCCTGGATCCATATCATAGGCATTTTTCTGCACTTCAAACGGGGCATTGTCTAATAGCCTCGCAATCATTGTTGCCAGCATTTCCACATGTCCGATTTCCTCTGTTCCAATATCATGCAGCAAATCCCGATATTTTTTATCAGCGCGGCAATTGAATCCTTGAAATAAATATTGCATCATGACACTTATTTCCCCATATTGGCCACCTAACACCTCTTGCAGTTTTGCAGCAAAAACAGGGTCTGGCTTCATCGGCTTTGCTTCATACTGAAGTTCTTTTATATGAAAAAACATCTAGTCATCACACCTTTCTTATCCAGCTTATTGAAAAGATATGTAGATGTACTTGTACCTATTACATAGTGATGACCACTTTTCCTTGAGCATGGCCTTTTGTAAAATACTTAAAGGCTTCAGAAACTTCCCTTAATGTATAGCATCTATCAATAATAGGTCTTACTTTGCCTGCTTCCACAAGTTCTTTTATAAAGATAAGATCTTTTTGATTTGCCCGTTGTAGAAAGCTGCTCATTTTTTTGCTTTCAGCCATGGAAATCAAAGGCCCTAGGATCATTGCTTGAAACATTTGAGCACCGGAACCTCCAACGTGGATAAAAATTCCTTTTTGGTTTAATGCACGTTTATAAGCAAAAATTGATTGATATCCATTCACACCAAGGATCAAGTCATAAAGCTGCAGACTTTTAGTGAAAGCTTCCTTTGTATAATCAATTGCGTAATCTGCTCCAAGTGAGCGCAAAATGTCTAAATTTCTCGTACTGCATACACCCGTTACCTCAGCCCCAAATGATTTGGCAATCTGTACTGCAAAAGTTCCAACACCTCCAGAGGCACCATTAATTAATACCTTCTGCCCAGACTGAATGTTTCCCTTATTGCGCAGACTCTGTAAAGCAGTGACCCCAGCCATGGGGATTGCTGCAGCTTCCTCAAAGGACAGATTGTACGGTTTAGGCGCTAAAGCATTTTCAGGAACACATGCATATTCAGCAAAAGCTCCCCAGCCATAACCAGATAAGTCCCCAAATACCTCATCCCCTGGCTGAAACTGCTTCACCTCTTTTCCAACCGCTTCCACTCGGCCTGCTATGTCACCTCCTGGTATGGTGTATTTTGGTTTGAAAAGTCCGAAAGCAAAACGGGCTAAAAATGGCTTCCCTTTTAAAAGTACCAGGTTTCCATAATTCACAGATGATGCGTAAATTTTCACCAGTACTTGATTGTCCCGAGGAACAGGTTTTTCTACCTCTTTTAATTCTAAAATATCTGGGGGACCATATTTGTTAGAAACAGCTGCCTTCATAAGCATGCCTCCTGCGTTCCTCTGACTTGGCCTATATTTAGCCTATTAGCAAAAATATTATAAAAGTGCTCCATATAAAGATATTCAGGCAAGAGACATTCAAGACTAGGATCTACAATCTTCATCAATTAATCATTTGATTTATCCTGTTGCTATAATTGGCATAAGCTAAAAGCGGCTTAAATCAATGTATAGTTTTTACCTTGCAATTAGAAATATTTTTTTGCTGCAATGCATAAAACGTAAAGGGCATCACATAATAGAAGCAGGACCTGTAGCTCAAAGAATAGAGCAACCGGCAGTTTTATTCGTAAACTGTCGAGTAGTTTGTGGGTTAAAGTCCCACCAGGTCCTTTATTCATTAAGGAACTGTGTTGGTCTTATTTATTTTTCCTCACCCCGCATGTAAAGGATAGGATGGTGCCATTTCCTTTAACAAAATAAAGAGCACCTATTTAGGCACTCTTTATTTTGTTAGTTTATTTGCTTGCAGAATTTCCTTTTGTTTTAATCCTTTTTTGCTTAAATAGTTATTTTTCCATCCGGCATATAAGAAATAAGCACCTGATCCAACTGCAATTGCATCATTTACTAAATCCTCTGAAATGGTTTCATAGCCTAGCATTGTTAATACAGAATTGACTACCGCTACAATCAACAAGGCAAAACGTGTTATACTTGCTCTACACATAATAAGTCCCCCTCTTTTTGATTTAACACCAAACATAATCCAGGATGTTTCTCTTCTCACGGACAAATTGTTCTTCCTATCTTTTTATATTCAAGTCTGCACCATTTAGAAGTGTTTTTATCTCTACCTTTTCACTTTTGCTGTCTATTATTTCGTCTTCTATCATTTTCAATTGCTGAATCCGTTTTGCAGCATCTGCTTTTCATTTTAATAAACTTCGCTAACACGCAAACCCTTATTAAAATAAACGGATGGCTTTACGGTTACTGAAGAAATTCAGGATTATTTTAGAACTCCATCAATTTCTTTAAAAATATTTATCTCCTTATTCGTTTGCTGTTTCGTTGCATTAATGCCTTTAAGGGCTGAGTTTCATTACTCTTCCATTCCTTTTATAAAAAACGGGAAGAAGGCACTTTTTCCAAAGCAGCCTTCTTCCCGTTTTCATACTATATTTCATAAAGTTCTTGATTTATCTATTATAATTCTTCTCCATTCGTTTCAATCACATTTTTATACCAATTAAATGAATCCTTTTTCAAACGCTTCATCGATCCGTTTCCTTCGTTGTCGCGATCGACATAAATCATGCCATAGCGCTTTTTCATTTCCCCTGTTGTAAAGGAAACAATGTCAATGATTCCCCATGGTGTGTAGCCAATTAAATCGACGCCATCATATGCTACTGCTTTTTCTAATGCCTCAATATGCGCTTTTAAATATTTGATTCTTTCTGGATCATGGATAGAGCCGTCTTCTTCAACCGTATCTATCGCTCCAAAACCATTTTCTACAATAAACAACGGAATTTGATAGCGGTCGTACAGGCGGTTTAAAGTATATCTTAAACCAGTTGGGTCAATTGCCCAACCCCAATCACTTGACTTGATATATGGATTTTCTACCCCATTAGGCAAGCCGCCATTTACAATATCCCCTTTGTTGTCTTGAACGACATCACTTTTTACCGTTGTGGACATATAGTAGCTGAATCCTAAATAATCAACTGTTCCATTTTTCAGGATTTCCTCGTCACCTTCTGCAAACTTGATGTTATAGCCTTCTCTCTCAAACTCTTTTAAAGCATACTGCGGGTACACGCCGCGGACATGCACATCTGGGAAGAAAAAGCGCTGTCTCATCATTTCTTCTGCCAGCATAATATCTTCTGGGTTGGAAGAGTATGGATAAATCGGCACATGGGAAACCATTGCGCCAATTTGGAATTCTGGATTGATTTCCTTTCCTTTTGCGACAGCAAGTGCACTTGCAACCAATTCGTGGTGGCCTGCTTGATACATCACTTCTTTGGCATTTTCCCCTTCTTCAACCACAACACCTGAGTTGGTCCATAAGAAAAGCGGATTGTGGACATCCATTTGGTTATTGATTTCATTAAATGTCATCCAGTACTTTACTTTGTCTTTATAGCGTGTAAAGCACACTTCCGCAAACTTGGCGAAGAAATCGACTACTTGTCTGTTTTTAAAGCCGCCATATTCTCTTGCCAGATGCAGCGGCATTTCAAAATGAGATAATGTGATGACAGGTTCAATGCCATGCTTTAATAACTCATCAAAAACATTATCATAGAATTGCAGCCCCTCTTCATTTGGCTCTGCTTCATCCCCTTTTGGAAAAATTCTGCTCCAGCCAATGGAAGTTCGCAAACATTTTAAGCCCATTTGTGCAAATAGCGCAATATCTTCTTTATATTTATGATAAAAGTCAATCGCTTCATGGTTAGGATAAAATTTATCTGCTTCGATAGTTTCCGTGATTTCCCTCGGTACCCCATGTGCTCCTGCCGTCATAACATCCACAACACTTGGTCCTTTTCCGCCTTGATTCCAGCCGCCTTCAAATTGATGTGCAGCAAGTGCGCCTCCCCATAAAAAATCTTTTGGCATTTTTGTCATATTTATTTCCTCCCTATTTCCTTATCAGCAATCCATGCCGACCTTAAGCTGCTTGCATTCTGTAAAGTCGCTGGGCTAAAATTTTTTGGCATTTTTTCCTAGTCAAACCATTTAATTTCTCTTTTTTGCATTACTACATTGTACAACCATATTATAATTGTACCGGTATAATTTATCAATACACAAATAAAATATTTGTATATTAATAATTAAAGAATGAGGATTTACTAAAATTATGCTATAATTCACATAATAAAAAACATCAATAAACTAATGAGGAATGCATATGTTAAAATACCAGGAAATTGCGATCGAAATCGAAAAATATATAGAAGAACACGCTCTGCAGCAAGGAGATAAACTGCCCGTGCTTGAGACGCTCGTGGCTCAATTTGCCGTAAGCAAAAGCACTATTACAAAAGCGCTCGATTTATTGGAGAAAAAAGGAATCGTTTTTCAAGTCAGAGGCAGCGGGATTTTTGTGAGAAGACATAAAAGAAAAGGCTATATTAGCCTGCTTTCCAATCAAGGATTTAAAAAAGATTTGGAAGATTTTCAGATTACTTCCACGATATTGGAGCTCGATGTAAGAACACCGACAGAAGAAGCAGCCCATAATTTAAATATGCCCTTAAGCGCTGATGTCTATTATGTAAAAAGAATCCGCTATATCAACGGCCAAACATTATGTGTAGAAGAATCCTACTATAATAAAGCGATCATTTCCTATTTAAATAAAGAAATTGTCTCAGAATCGATCTTTCACTATATTAGAGAAGGGTTGGGACTAAAAGTAGGCTTTACCGATTCCTACCTCCATGCCGATAAGCTCAGTGAGGAAGAAGCAAACTATTTGGGGTTGAACAAAGGTGATCCAAAGCTTTCAGTAGAAAGCATTTTCCATTTAACAAACGGCCAGCCATTTGACTTTTCGAAAGTGATCTATAATTATCAGCAATCACAATTTTTCCTTCAATCAAATGGACAGATGCTTTAAAAAAGCTTGGTTTCATTAATGAAACCAAGCTGCCTCTTATCGACAAACTGCAATGTTTTTTTATCTTATAAACTTTTTTCAGGAAAAATAGCAACCCGTTTACCTGTTCCCTAACGGACTTCTGCACACTCCCATAGGAATTCCTTTATCATTTATGGAATTTTTGATATTCACTAAAGGAGATTCCGTATACAGCTCCTCCAAAATTATGTCTATTTCCTGTTTTTCTTGTGCTGTGATCGGCTCATGAGAAAGAAGGTTTAAAAACCATTGCTTCACTTGTAGCGGGTATACATTGCCGGCAATGGAAGATAGGCGATTAAATCCTAATGAGATTTTTTCTTCTAGCTGCATTTCCCCTCCTGCATAAAAATAAAAAGGTTTATCGCAAATCTCTTTTTTCAGTGATGGGACTCTATTTATGCTGCCAGCTTCTTTTAGCCCAATCACCAAATCCAAGCCGCTTAACTGAATAATGCTTTCTAATGATAAATCAAATCCTGTTCTTTTCGGATTATTATATAGAATAGTTGGCTTTTTGCTGGCATCAATAATCTTTTTCGCATAAAGCAATGCTTCTTCCTGTGTCGGCAGTATGTAAGGAGAATATCCAAGCAAAATTGCGGCTATTTTCGTTGGCTGGATTCGTTGGGCAAGTTCAACCGCTTCTTTTTGCCTAATTGCAGAAACGCCAAAAATTATTTCCATCTCCTGCATAAGTTCTTCTTCCATTAAAAGAGCGTTTAGCATTTCCATTTTCTCTGCTAGTGTTAAACTATGCTGCTCCCCTGTCGACCCACAAACAAGGACTGATCGTATCCCTTGACGATACAATGATTGAATATGCGCAATTGTCCCTTTTATATTTAATGATTCATCTTCATAAAATGCTGTCGGCACTGCAATATGCACCTTTTCTTTTAGCATCTCTTTGCCTCCCTTATATTCCCTAGATTCCTTAAGCGTAGTTGATAAAAACTAAATAATCAACCAATCTCAAGGAATTTTCCGATAATTAAATCTATTGAAGCATTTAGCCATGCCACTTCAGAGGAAAAATTGCTGCTATCGCAGTTTGTTGTGAGAGAAGCCTCCATGATTAGCGATTTTCTTGAAACAATGTGATTGAAGCCACCTTCATTTTATGGTCAAAACAACACAGCCGCTAAGCCGTTGACAACACCCAATTTATTTTTCCTTTTTTGTAAATATATTGAATGTTTATACTATATAAATGGTTCTTATATAGTATAATAGACCTAGGTTCTATTTACCTATATCACACTATCACTAAAGAGGGATCCACTATGAGAAAAAGCATTAAAGTTAGAATGGTTATCATCTTTTCTAGCATCATTTTATTATCCGGCCTCCTAACTAGCTTTCTAGCGCTGCATACTTCAACAGAAACGATAGCCAATTCATTGGGAAATCAAGCATTATCGATTTTGCAGCATGCCAACAAAGCCATCGATTTAGAGCAATATCAAACAATCACAGTGGCAGCTGGGGAGACAGCCTATTATGATGAATTGCGGGAAAAATTAAATGAAATCAGAAATACAAATGGCTTAGTCTATTTATTTACGATGGCTCGGGAAAAAAATGGCGATGTGTTTGAATATCGCTATATGGTAGACGGCATGCCAAAGAATTCGAAAGATGCCTCTGCACTCGGAGAAGTAGAAGATCATACATACCCACTGTTGGCAAAAGCCTTTGACACAGGAAAAGCACAGGTCGAACCGCTCAGCTATTCGGATGAATACGGAGCATTAGTGACCGCCTATATGCCGATTAAATCAGAGACTGGTGATGTTATTGGCGTAATCGGAGCGGATCTTGACGCTTCTAAAGCATATGCTGCCATGAAAGCAAATAAAATCAAGCTGCTGGCGATTACCTTGATTCTTGTATTGATCAGCATTATTCTTATTTATCTAACAACAAGCTTCCTTATTAAACCGCTCCAAACATTAAGCAAAAACGCTGAATTAATCGGCAAAGGCGATTTAACCGTTAAAATAGAATCTGACAGAAAAGATGAGATAGGCAACTTAACCCATTCCTTTAATCAAATGCTTCAGAATCTAAAAGCAATAATTTCAACAATGAACAACAATTCAGCTGAAATAAATGAAGCAACCGTTAAGCTATTGCAGCGTGCAAATGAAACAAAAACGGCCAGCAATGAAATCGCCGAAACAGTGGAGCAAATTGCCGCTGATGTGGAAACACAGCATAAAAGCTTGGATGAAAGTGCATTAGTTCTTGCAGAAATGTCCGCATCCATCCACACTATTGCAGAAAATTCATCCAGTGCATCAGAGCTTTCTGCCAATACATATGATGAAATAGAAGCAGGCAATCAAAAAGTGGATGCTTTGATTCGCCAAATGAACTCCATTAATAGTTCCATAAAGGCATCCTCAGATTCCATGCTCGATCTCAAATCACATTCACAAGAAATCGAATCGATTATCAATATTATTCAAGACATTTCTTCTCAAACAAACTTGCTTGCACTAAATGCAGCGATTGAAGCCGCCCGCGCCGGCGAGGCGGGAAAAGGATTTGCTGTTGTGGCAGATGAAGTGCGCAAACTTGCCGAGCAATCGGAACAATCAACAGTGAACATTTGCAGCATCATCGAAAAAATGAAAGAAGCAACAAATCAAACCGTTGATACGATGGATGTGGTGATCAATCATGTGAAAGAAGGCATTTACTCCGTCGACGAAACAAAAGGTGTTTTCTACAATATTTTTCAAGCAATCCAAGACATAAATGCAAAAATTCAAGAAATAACCGCCTCATCAGAAGAAATGTCAGCAGCTGCTGAAGAAATTACTGCATCTGCAAATGAAACCGCCAAGCTTGCCAAACATGCTTCTAAAGAAACGGAGCATACAGTTCATATTACCGCCAATCAAGAGACACTAATTACAGACATCTCCCGGTCCATTGAAGAACTAGCTAATATGGCAGCTGCTATGAAGCGATTAACAGATAAATTTTCCTTGTGATATACGCAAAAAATCCTCGCTTTGGGTCTAAGCCTAGACCAAAAGCGGGGATTTTCCCTTTAATAAAATGAGCCAATCAACCAGCGCTGCATTTGCCTCTTACTGTGTTTCATTAAAGCGCTTAATAGAAAATGCAGAAATATTTTGTTCCGTTTTTCCTGAAATAATCAATTCACTTAAAATTTGTCCAATTGCACTGCTGAATTTAAAACCATGGCCTGAAAAGCCTGCAGCAATCGCCACATTGGAATGCTTGGGATGCAGATCGATAATAAAATCTTCATCTGGAGTAAGTGTATACATGCATGTTTTCCCATACTTCAATTGCTTAGTGTCTGGCATAAATTGCGCCAAAAACTGTGCGGCGTCTCCTTCATCATGTTTAAGTTCGCCAAATTTAGCCATGTCTTCCTCTGGATGCATTGTTTCTCCGCCATCATGACGGCCCACTTTCAGCCCTGCTCCATCAATGCTTGGAAAACCATAATACTGTCCATTCGGCGTCTCAAATGAAAAGGCAGGAAAAACATTGTGATGATACAGCTGTTCATCCGCATCAAACCAAGCAAATGTTTTTCTTACTGGACGAAGCGGCAAATGGAGATCAAGCATGGCAAGAAGCGACTGCGTCCGCGCCCCTGCAGAGATGATTAATGAATCAGAGGTAAAGGTTTGGCCTTCTAATTTGACTGTGGCCCTTTTCCCATCTGCTGACAATTCCTTTACTCTGCTATTTGGCAAAATGTCCGCTCCATGTTGTTCGGCAAGACGGCGATATGCTTCTATACATTCTTCACATTTCAGCACACCTGATGCTGGTTCAAAGCAGCCAATATATTCAGAAGATAAAGCCAAACCAGGCCAGCGCTGGTTCACTTCATTTGCATCAAGCACTTCAAGGGGCAGCGAATACGTCTTTGCGCTCGAAATAATAGTTTTAATAAATTCGGAGACTTCTGTTCCAACATTCAGCACACCCGTTTGCAGAAACAGCTGTTTGCCGCTTTTTTCTTCTAACTCATACCATAATTGCTGTGCTTTAAGTGCAAGTGGAACATATTCTTCCCCCTCACCATAGGCGTGTCTGATGATTCTTGTATCGCCATGATGGCTTCCCTTGTCATGGGGCGGATTAAAGGCATCCAGCAATAGCGTTTTTTTTCCGCTTTTCGCCAAAAAATAGCCAGCAGCCTTCCCATCGAGCCTGCGCCCACTATTATTACATCATAATGCATCTACTCTTTCCTCCCATAAAATAAAGCTTCAATCATGCTTTTTGACCTGCTCCCTTGGGTTGCGAGCCAAAAGCCCGTTAAATAATGATAAACCAATATTCTATTATTCTACTCTAGCTTAAAATGACACAAGATACAATCACGCCAAACAAAAGAATAGACAGTTTTTCCTATGCAATGCTCCCGATTATTTTTTCTTTTGTTCACCAATTGATATAAACAATTAAAATTCCCTTAAATGAATTTTAATAATTTCGTAATATTATTTGGGTAGACTACAAAAGAACAAATCCATTTGCTTGATCCTTTGTTTGGTAAAAAGAGCAAGCAAAAATAAATACATCCTATGTATGGATATAACAAAAAATTAGGAGGTATGAAAGTGAATCCCTCATCAGCAAAAAGGATTTTTTACTTTGATAATGCAAAATTCATATTGATTTTTCTCGTCGTATTAGGACATGTGATTAGCCCGTTAAAAGAAAATGATACCGTGCTTCTTTCTCTCTATTCGGCCATCTTTCTTTTTCATATGCCAGCTTTTATTTTTATTTCCGGATATTTTTCAAAAGGATACAATAAAAAAGGCTATCTCTTAAAAATAACCAAAAAGATTCTTTTGCCCTATTTTATTTTTCAAATCATTTATTCGATTTTCTATTATTGGAATGGGCAGTCGGCAAATCTTCATTTTAATCTTTTCCAGCCGCATTGGACACTATGGTTCTTGCTGAGTTTGTTTTGCTGGAATCTGCTTCTTTATCTTTTTGCGAAATTAAAATGGAAAGGACTCGTGATTGCAATAATACTCGGCATCACGATTGGATATCTGGATCAGATTGGAAGCTTTTTATCGTTATCCAGAACATTTGTCTTTTTTCCTTATTTCCTTTTAGGCTATCTGCTGGAAGCAAAGCATTTAACATTTATAAAAAAAATCAAGCATTCCTCCCTCATTGGAACAGCAGTATTATTGATTACCATGCTCCTATTTGGGCTTTTCTTTCCAAAGGATGCAATGGATTGGCTTCTTGGAGATACTTCTTATGCCAGTATGGGAACACTAGAAGCAATCGATGGACTAAAGCGTCTGGTCCAATATGGATTAACGGCCATTGTCATTTTAGGCTTTATGGCCATTGTTCCTTCTAAAGGCTTTACATTTACGGTGATTGGCAGACGCACCTTATATATTTATCTGCTGCACGGATTTATTATCAAAACGATGCAAACATTTATTTCAGATGATGCATTGATTACTATTTCTAATCAATATCTTATCCTTATCTCTTTTTCATTCGGTTTATGTATCCTATTAGGAAGCTATTTTATCAAAAAATATACACGCCCATTAATTGAATTGACCATATAGCATACAGACTGCCATCCAGGAGCCAGATACTTTTCCTGGATATTTTTTTGCTGTTGCAGCAATCGAACCCTTTTTAAATGCTATTCCCCTTTTACATTTTTTGAATTTTCTCGTTGTCGCATGTTTGAAATTTGCATTTTTTTCCCATAATGAAAATTAAGAAGAATCCCCTTTCAGACATTATTCTTGCTGTTTTGGATTCTTGTGAGAGCATTGATTTTATAAAGAGGTGATAAGATGACTTTACAGCGTACATTTATTATGGTGAAGCCAGATGGAGTAAAGCGCGGGTTAATCGGAGAGATTATGAAGCGTTTTGAAGCAAAAGGATTTGCCTTATTGCATGCAGAACTCACATCTATCGACCGCCAAAAAGCGGAATATCATTATATGGAGCATCAGAACAAGCCATTTTTTGGCGAACTAGTGGACTTTATTACATCTGGATCTGTTTTTGCAATGGTTTGGGAAGGAGACAATATTATTGAGGTTTCCCGTCTGATGATTGGCAAAACAAATCCAGCAGAAGCTATGCCAGGCACGATTCGCGGCGATTTCGCATTCAAGAAAGAGGAAAACGTCATCCATGGCTCCGATTCTCTGTTAAGTGCAGAGCGAGAGATAGAAAATTTCTTTGGATTGCTGAAAAAACGCAGTCTAGACGATGATTTTCCCTTTGAAGAGCGCCGGTCTGTTTAATTTTCCAGCACAAATCCCCTTATCCAACATGCAAAGGGGATTTTTTTGTTTTCAAATTATCCATTATTGCTGAAAGAGCTAAATAATTGAGGAATCCAAGCATATTCCCCCGTTATTTCGAAAAAGTTCCGTTTGGTTTGCATCAGCTATTGTTTCTAAAGCGGCACACTTTTGAGGCTTCTCCCTTTTTACAAGCTTTCAAATAGTTTATAATTATCATATAATAGTAGATGGTGATATAGTTATAATTAAGATAGAAAAGGTGTGACGCCTAAAGAGGGATTGCCTACATCTTTCTGCGAATTTTAGGATTTGGGGGAGGTCAAAATGAGCAACAAAGAAACGAAAACAGACGTTATCTTAATTGGCGCTGGAATCATGAGTGCAACTTTAGGAACACTGCTGAAAGAATTAGTGCCAGAGTGGAACATCACAGTATTTGAAAAGCTTCAAAGTGCTGGAGAAGAAAGCTCTAATGAGTGGAATAACGCCGGAACAGGACATGCTGCACTGTGCGAACTTAACTACACTGTTGAAAAGCCGGATGGAACTGTCGATATCAGCAAAGCCATCAAAATCAATGAACAGTTTCAGCTTTCCATGCAGTTTTGGTCTTATCTTGTCTCAAGCAAATTGATACATAATCCGCTAGATTTTATCCAGCCGCTTCCTCATATGAGTTTAGTGCAGGGAGAAGAAAATATCTCATTTTTAAAGAAGCGTTTTAAAGCGCTATCAAAAAATCCACTTTTCCAAGGGATGGAATTTTCCGATGATTCGGAAAAACTGAAAGAATGGATTCCCCTTATTATGCAAAACCGCCCCGCAAATGAACCAATTGCGGCCACAAAAATCGATGCTGGAACAGATGTCAACTTTGGTGCGTTAACACGCATGCTTTTTGAGCATTTGCAAAAAAAACATGTGGATATCCATTACCATCATAGTGTCAATGATATTAAACGCACTCGTGATGGCTTATGGCAATTAACCGTGCGCAATCTTGCAAGCGGCGCTGTGGAGCGCCATACGGCCAAATTCGTCTTTATCGGCGGCGGCGGCGGAAGCTTGCATTTGCTGCAAAAATCCGGCATTCCAGAAGGAAAACATATTGGCGGATTTCCAGTAAGCGGCATATTTATGGTGTGCAATAATCCCGATATTATCGAACAACATCATGCAAAAGTCTACGGAAAAGCCAAGGTTGGTGCGCCGCCAATGTCTGTTCCGCATCTTGACACGAGATTCATCGACAATAAAAAGTCGCTGCTGTTTGGACCATTTGCCGGCTTTTCGCCAAAGTTTCTGAAAACCGGCTCTATGCTGGATTTGATCACTTCCGTCAAAGCAGATAATCTGTTTACGATGCTGTCTGCAGGGGCCAAAAACATGTCCTTGACGAAATATTTGATTCAGCAAGTAATGCTTTCAAAAGAAAAACGCATGGAGGAATTGCGCGAGTTTATCCCAGATGCAAAATCTGAGGATTGGGATTTAGTCGTGGCAGGCCAACGGGTCCAAGTCATTAAAGATACGGAAGATGGCGGCAAAGGAACACTTCAATTCGGCACAGAAGTCATCAGTGCTGCAGATGGCTCCATCGCCGCATTGCTTGGCGCTTCTCCAGGCGCTTCCACCGCTGTTTATGTAATGCTGGAAGTGCTGAACAAATGCTTCCCAGATCAGATAAAAGAATGGGAGCCAAAAATCAAAAAAATGATTCCTTCTTATGGCATTTCACTAATGGAAAACACGAAATTGCTCCATGAAATCCGCACTTCCACAGCGCAGACGCTCGGACTAGATAAAAAAAAGCCGGTTTTTAGCTAACGCCCTGCATATAATGGAAAAATGCGAGCACTCTTTTTCATTTCTATATGAGGGGCATTCGTTCTGCAAATAAAGCTAAAAAATGCTAGTCCATTTAACAAAAGGACTAGCATTTTTTTATTTCTCCTATACTTTTCCCCTTCCATCACATTCGCCCTATTCGTCTTTTCTTCCCGATATTATATAGATATATTTACTTATCTATATGGTGTTGGAGAAAAAACTGTCCGTCAATTCCAGCAGCATGACTTTTTTAAAGAGCAGTTGATACTCAAAAAAATGAAATGCTTTTATTTGTTTTTCCGAGCCAAACGAAGGAATATCCATTATTTATCCAGAATATGTATTAAAAATCCAAAAGAGGTGTTAATCATTAAAATTCCCTTCTATTCCTTCGCTTTGGTCAGTGTGATATTACTTTTTCACCTGGCATTGGAAAATAAAAGCAGTACCATAAGCACAAAAGAAGCAGTCATTTTAACGGACTTTTCTCCAAAAACGGTTCCATCCGGCCATAAAAGTCAGTATGATATTAAATTGACGATGAACAAAGAAGGAACATTCCAGGTAGAATCCACCGTGCACATTAAAAATGCCTCTAATGACTCATGGAATCAGATCGTCTTTTATTTTATCCCAAATATGTTCACACAAAAAATAGCAGAAGAGCTCAATAATCCTCTAGCCTCTCCTTCTAAAGTAGAGATAACAAACATTACACTTAATGGAGATGCCGCACATTATGATTTACATAAAGATACGCTAAGCATCCCCTTAAAAAAAGAACTCAAGCCAGAAAAAGATGTACAAATAATCTTTACCTACCATTTGACGCTTCCTGAAAAGGGATTTCGCTTTACCAAAAACAATCAGAATTATTATTTGGCGCAATTTTATCCAATGCTTGCAACCTATCAAAATCATCAATGGAATAAAAAAGACTATCGTTTGAAAGGAGAAACCTATCATACTGCATTTAGCGATTTTCAAGTATCCTATCATTTGCCAGCTGGATTTACGCTCGCATCCTCAAGCGATCAGGACATGCTTCCGAGCAAAATAAGTGATGATCTTCAAGCAAATAAAGTAAAAGAAATGTTCATCGCCATCCTCCACCATCCTGAAATTGTGCGGAAGGTAGTGAACAATGTAGAAATACGGGTGTTCGATGTGGAGGATAATGAAAATTTAGCAGCTAGCATCAGTACAGTAGCCACAGATGCCCTAAAGTATTTTCAAAAAACAATTGGTCCATACCCATTTAAACAGCTGGATATTATTTTGGACCAATCAGGCATGGAGTATCCAGGAATTGTTACGGCAAAAACACTGGCCTATGCTGGTCCAGTAGATGAGGATCGGTTTAAAAGCATGGTTGTCCATGAAATAGCACATCAATGGTTTTATGGCGTCATCAGCAATGATCCATATCAAAACGCTTGGCTAGATGAAGGATTTGCCGAATTTGCCACCAGCCTATACTTTTCCGCTAAAACAAAGGAAAAGATTCCCTATGAAATTTATCATCAAACAGCAAAAGAATTGCCTCTTCCCATTAATTTACCGCTCGACCAATACAAGGGTGCCAGCAGTTCTTATACATATGGAAAAGCCCTCAGCATGCTGTGGAAATTGTTTGAAAACAGAGGAGGAACAGCCGAAGCGAAAAGATTCTTAAAAACCTATTATCATTATTATCAATACAAGGAAGTGGACAGCAAGGAATTTGTACGATTCAGTCAGCAATATTTTCACATGAAAGATGATGCTTTTTTTCAGGACTGGCTAGATCTACAGTAATGTCTAGAAGATTAAGCACTTTTTTATAGAAAGGGACATCCTTGATACTACACTAAAATTCCCTTTCTTCTTTTCCCAAAAAAGGATATTTTTTTCTAAAACCATATAGTAATATACCCCTATATTCTAAATAGTGGCTGCAAAACATTATTTAGGAAATTTCTTTTGGAGGAACTATATGGATACATACACGAACACTGGTTTTTTCATCGGTTTTCCACTACTTTCATTTGCTTCACTGATTTTGGAGCTGCTTCCCGTTGTGGCTGCTATTTTTATTACGGTTAAATTCTATAAATATGATTCTTAAAGCGATAGAAAACAAACTTGATAATCTTAAAAAGTAAAGAGGAGTTTAGCTCTCTTTCTTTTTAGGGAGCTTATCTCAATCATTCTTCCTTTTATCTTTTTCCTACTCCATCCCCTGCTTGGATAAAGTCTCTGTTCCGCTTTCTTCTGAAACTGCCAAAATATCATTTAATTGAATAATTGTATTAAAATGGATATTCTTATAGATAAAATTTTTTATGGAGATATGCTCATGAAATTTTCCCAGAAATTAATATGGAGACTGTTTAGCTTCTATATCGGTTTGTATGCTTTTTTATATGCTGGCTATATTTTAATGATCACACTAGCCCATTCTTCCTACAGCATCATAAGCATTCCTGCCATTTTATTTCCTTTTCTCTTCTTGCTGCTATTTGAATTAGCTCTCTCGAAAAAAACTGATAGTTATGGAAAACAAGCAAAGAAACTGAAAACTAAATTAACGGTCATCACAATTCTCAGCAGCATGACTCTATTATTCTGTATAGTTGTACTAGGGGTAAATGAATATCATTCCCATTTCACTACAGAAAAATGGCTACATAATGAATCAAAAAGAGTATATATGGTTGATGATTTATTAAACGATCATGAATTGAAGGAAAAAACAAAAGCTGATGTGATCCGCTTATTGGGCTTGCCCACTGAAACAGACTATTTTAAAGAAGACCATAATATTGTTTATTATCTTGGAAATGAAAGAGGACTTATTTCCATTGACAGCGAATGGCTAGTGATCAATTTTAACAATCAAGAGAAAGTGACAAGCTATAAGATTCTAGCAGATTAGGAAATGACGAGTTTAATATTAAATCTTTTCTTCTTCAAGTACACTTTGGCAATTCTTTAACCTCTTCAAAATGATCTTTTGGCAGTATCAAAACATGCCCCTTATTAAATGAATTATGATCTAAAATGCAACAAAAAAAACTATTTTTACTGGAGCCATTTTATTTGCTAAACAGCAGCATAAGCACTCTATAGTTTAATCGCTCCTCATCTGAAATTCCCCTTATCCCCCTCTAATTCCCGCCTCCAATACTATTGTTTTTTCCTCAACAAATAATAGTATTTATTATTTGTTATTTATGTTAAAATCTTCTTGTTATAATAGAGAAAGAAGGGGAAACATTGAAACAGCTAATAAAAAAATTGTCATTGGCCATTGCATTAACATTCGCAATCAGCGCATTGGTGCAAGCTCTTCCGTTAAACAAAGCGGAAGCAAGCACTGTGTACAGCTATTACGCAAAGGTAACATCATCTTTATACAACAGTACAAAATCTAATAAAAAGAAAATAGCGACAGTGCCTGTAAATGCGAAACTAAGCACAACCACTTCAAAATCAAGCAAAATGTACAAAGTGAAATACAATGGCAAGTCTGGCTATGTATATGCAGCGAATTTATCATCCAAACGAGTTACACTGACTTTTTATGTAAAAACGACATCTAGCTTCTACAACAATACTTCTAGCAAAAAGAAAAAGTTAGATACCATTCCAGTAAATATGAAGCTAACCACTACATCTGTTAAAACAGATAAAATGTATAAGGTTTCCTATAATGGCAAATCAGGATATGTTTATGCAGCAAATCTCTCTACAAAAAAACTTTCCAGCGTTCCATTTGGACAAACGGTTCGAGTAGGAAACTTTACAGTAAAAATTGACAAGCCGAAAAATGAGTATGGCGAAAGCTATCTAGAGGATGGGAAAAGCAAGTATATTGCTGTGCCTATTACAATCAAAAACTTTGGCAGCAGAGATTATGCTGGCTATATTAGTGAGTTATATATAAACAACAAATACTACGATGGATATGATATTCAATATTATTCTACGAAATATGATGAGCTAGACACCCTTGTAGAACTTTCAAAAGGAAAAACATTAAGCGGCATTCAAACATTTAAAGTATCTCCCGGAAAAAAATTAGAAATTGTTTATTCTGATTTCTGGTATGACAACAATATAACATTTACCGGTAAAAACTAACAAAGTCCTATTTCAGGACTTTGTTTTTTTTGCTGTTCCCCTTAGCCTCCCTTTCTAACCACCTTAAAAATACTACTTTACTGAGCATTCTAATAAATCGGCAATCTTTTTTGCCGCAAGTTCCATTTTCTTTTGTTCCATTGCAGAAATATCGATACATTCAATTTCTCCATATCTTGCTTTATAAAACGCCAGCCTCTTAATTTCACATCCATTTAGTTTTGCGCTAGCATCTTTTAAATAAACGGCAATGCAATGCAAAAAATAATAGCCAAAAATTTGAGCAACCTCCTTCCATCTGTATCCTGTTTGCTTGGAGGTTTTAAAATCATACAAAGTGCCATCAATATAAATATCAGCATCTGCTCCACCGCAGCTCCTAGATGCAATGCCAAAATGCGGATTAAACACCACATTGCTTTCCGGCGTTATTATTTGAGGCACCATAAAGCTTGCCATAAACACCTCACATAAACGTTTTAAATCATCCGTAATTTCCCTGTCTTCTTTTGCTGGCATGCTCCCTTTAATATCTCGTGGAGGCATGCCTGTCCTGTATATATGCTCTAACCTTGCCATATAGGCAGCATAACACAGCAATTCTTCAAAGCTCCTTTTGCTGCAATGAACAAACTGATGCACCATATCTACGCCTTCTTTCCACTTGCTTTCCAATAGCCTGCTTGTTTGATCATCACAATGCCGCTTTATTATTTCTAATCCATATATTGCTGCAAGATCTGCCGTTACACTATTTTTATTGCAGGCAATTGTTTGGGCGACAATAAATCTCGCCATATAATCAAAAGCAGTGCCCACTACAGAAGACTGATGCGAATTACTTAAATGATACGGCGCTTTAATACTTGTTTGAGAAGAGAATGCCGCCGCTTTTGACAGTGCGGAAAACTGCTGTTTCCCTGGGATTATTTCTCTTAGAATACTTTGCAGCTCCAGATCAATCTCTCTTTTTCCTTTTAGCATGATAGTTAAAGACATAGGGTTTCTCTCCTAAAAATATTGATGCTGCTTCCATAATATCTGCCCTTATTTATTATAAAGATAATCCAGATTGCAAAAAAAATAAAATTATTATATAGTTTTATTAAAACGTTTTAATGAAACTATATGGAGTGTATTAAATGTATGAATTGTTTATTTTATCCATCTTAAGGAATTTTCCCTCTCACGCCTACTTAATTTCCAAGATTATGGAACCTTGGCTCAAAGTAAGCCGAGGCACATTATCCACCCTATTAAAAAAAATGTTAAAAGAAGGCTTCATTGAAGAAACAGCAGAAAAGGTTCCATTTCCGCCTAAACACTCTGCACAAACATATAAAATTACAAATGCGGGGAAAGAACGCTTTTACCACTTAATGATGGATACGAGCGACAGCGTAAACTTTATTAAATTATTCCATGTTAAAGCCAATAATTTTGGTTTATTATCTTCAAGCGATTGTCTGTACTTGATAAATGATTTTATTAATCGCTGCCAGAACCAGCAGCAATATTTAAGCAAGCAGTTAAATAAATTTCAAAATGAGCCAAATGAATTTTCTTCTGATCATCTAGATATATTCATCCAAACTGCAAGCTCATCTATTGGTTTGCAAATAGCTCAGCTGCAAAGCGAAATAGACTGGGCAAAAAAAATAGAAATGGAGATTCACAATGGAAAGCATTCAAAGTAAAGCCATCAAAACATTCGCAAGACTCTTTAAAATAAATGCTATATGGCTGAAGCAAGGACCGGAATTAAAAATCCTGCTAGAAAAAAAGCAAAAAGATATTGGTTTGCCTTCAAAAAAAATGTATAAAAACTATGATATTCAAATAAATGAACAGCATAAATATCCCGTATATCTAGTGCGTCCACAATCAAATCCAGCAAAAAAAACAGTTTTGTACCTGTCAGGAGGCGGTTTTGTTTTGCCGATTTCCCCCTTGCATTGGATTTTTATAGATAATATGATAAAAACAGCAAATGTGGATGTGATTGTTCCGCTCTACCCATTGGCGCCAGATCATACAATGGATGATATAATGAAGTATTTATTAAACATCTATCAACATATTGTCAGCAATCAAGAAGAATTAATCATTATCGGCGACTCAGCAGGCGGCACTATTGCCTTATCATTTATTCAACTATTAAAAAAACAGCAATTCCCCTTTCCAAAACAGGTTATTGCAATTTCCCCACTAGTAGATTTCGAGCTGAAAAATCCAGACATTATCGCTGTCCAAAAGCTTGATCCCATCACTGCCACGCCAGCACTCAAAGACATTGGACAATGGGTTGCGGGGAATCGTGCATTATCTGATGTGCTCCTTAGCCCAATTAATGGAGATTTTGCACACACTACCAATATAGCTATATTTTCCGGAACAGCCGACATAACAAATCCAGACACCCGAAAAATGATTCATCATGCCACAAAAAATTTTACCTATTATGAATATCCCGGCATGATGCACATTTTTCCATTATTTCCTTTGCCTGAAGCCAAAAAAGCCAACAAACAGATTCTATCATTATTAAAATAAGCAGTTATTATTTTTCATCGAGTAGGAGGAGGCGCCTAGCCTCCGACCTCTCCCACCACCGTACGTACGGTTCTCGTATACGGCGGTTCCATTTAAGTCTGACGCAGATGGAAATATCTTTCATAGAGGCTTTTCAAGC
>Ga0182738_1001235_pt1 | contig 32598 bp, 28 predicted proteins | sample eDN5th30CBELigMG_FD_128876 | JGI IMG/M metagenome (GOLD analysis project Ga0182738, IMG submission 128876) | Enriched Miracle-Growth compost microbial communities from Emeryville, California, USA - eDNA 5th pass 30_C BE-Lig MG (version 2)... ...
AAGGAACTTACTCGGCTTGTGAAAGCAAATTGACGTGGTTCGCAAGCCTCAAATATGAAGGAGGAGAAGTCATGAGCAGAGACATGCTAGTTGCTCAAAAACCAGAGGTTCCACCGATTAAACAAGGTGAAGTGATCACAGGTGCAGACGCATTACTAAGGTCACTGCTGCTTGAAAATGTCGAATATGTTTTTGGATATCCAGGTGGTGCCGTCCTTCCGATCTACGATTCTTTATATGGAAGCCACTTAAAGCATATTCTCAGTAGACATGAACAGGGTGCAATACATGCCGCAGATGGTTACGCAAGGGCAACAGGAAAGCCGGGGGTCGTCATTGCAACATCTGGACCAGGTGCGACAAATCTGGTAACAGGAATTGCAACGGCTCAAATGGACTCTATTCCTTTAGTAGTCATCACAGGAAATGTTGCACAAAACTTAATTGGTACGGATGCCTTTCAGGAAGCGGATATTACTGGGATTTCATTACCAATAACAAAACACAACTATTTCGTTCGTGATATCAAAGATTTGCCAAGGATTGTTAAAGAAGCATTCCATATCGCTACAACAGGTAGACCTGGTCCTGTCCTCATTGATATTCCGAAGGATGTAAACAATGCAAAAGCGCCATTTTATTATCCTGAAACCGTGAACATCAGAGGATACAACCCCACCTTAAAACCTAATAAAATGCAAGTGGATCGCCTGATTTCAGCGATTTCTGAAGCAAAAAAACCAGTCATTATGGCAGGCGGCGGGGTTATCGCATCCGGTTCGGAGAAGGAACTACTGGAGTTTGCCGAGAAAACGGGGATTCCGGTCATTTGTACCTTAATGGGATTAGGGGCGTTCCCAGGAACACATCCTTTGGCTTTAGGATGGCCGGGGATGCACGGAAACTACGCTTCCAATCAAGCAATTCTTAATTGCGATTTGTTAATCGGTATTGGCAACCGCTTCGATGACCGGATCACCATGGGGCGGACTAAGGAATTTGCTCCAAATGCTAAGATTATTCACATCGACGTGGATCCAGCGGAAATCGGGAAAAATGTTGACACCTTTATTCCACTTGTTGGTGATGTGAAATTAGTTCTTGAAGCGGCCTTGGAAAAAGCCGAAAAGGCAGATACGACTGTGTGGATCGAACAATTAAAGGAATGGGATGCAAAACATCCATTTTCTTACAAGAACAATACAGGGAATTTAAAACCACAAGCCGTTATCGAAATGATTTATGAAACAACTAATGGTGAAGCGATCGTCACAACCGACGTTGGTCAGCACCAAATGTGGACAGCGCAATTTTATAAGTTTAATCAGCCGCGTTCCTTCATTTCCTCTGGTGGTCTTGGAACGATGGGATTTGGTTTCCCAGCGGCGATCGGTGCCCAATTCGCACATCCAGATCGGCTCGTCATTTCCGTAAACGGTGATGGCGGATTCCAGATGAATCAACAGGAACTAGCCATTATTTCCGGACACAATATTCCTGTGAAGGTTGTTATCTTGAATAATAAGTGTTTAGGAATGGTTAGGCAGTGGCAGGAACTCTTCTATGATAATCGTTATAGTCAGGTAGACCTTACGCATAGTCCGGACTTTGTTAAACTGGCCGAGGCGTATGGCGTTAAAGGATTGCGCGCTGAAACAGAAGAAGAGGCAAGAAAAGTATGGATGGAAGCACTGCAACATCCTGGTCCTGCTGTGGTTGAATTTGTTGTGGAATCAGGTGAGAATGTTTATCCGATGGTTGCAGCAGGGACTACACTGGATCAAATGCATATGGGAGATGAGAAATAATGGAGAGGCATACCATATCTGTACTAGTAAATGATCAACCTGGTGTATTGGCCCGTGTAGCCAACCTGTTCGGAAGAAGGGGGTTTAATATCGATAGTATTACGGTAGGTCCTTCTGAAGAAAAAGGCTTGTCTCGTATGGTCATCGTAACAACAGGTGATGATAAAACAATTGAGCAGGTTACAAAGCAACTTCATAAACTCATTGATGTCATTAAGGTACAGGAATTAAGCAGTGGTCCAATGGTTGCTAGAGAGATACTTCTGCTTAAGGTAGACGCTAGCCCTGCTACGCGCGCTGAAATTTCCGGGATCGTTGAGCCATTCAGGGCATCGATCGTAGATGTGGGTCCTCAATCGATGATTGTCCAAGCGACAGGAGATTCTGAGAAGATTGACGCATTGACAGAGCTTCTGAGACCTTACGGTATCCGTGAATTAGCGAGAACTGGTGTAACTGCCATGTCTCGTGGAGTTGCTGCTGTAAGAGCTTAGCAAGAATCTGGATTTGCTGCATCATAAAATTCAACTATTAAACAAGGCCTAGGAGGAGAAAAAGTTATGGTAACCATGTATTATGAAAAGGATGTTAATCGTCAAGTATTAGAAGGAAAAACTATTGCAGTTATTGGGTATGGTAGCCAAGGGCATTCTCAAGCACAAAACCTAAGAGATAGTGGGTTTAATGTTATTATCGGTCTTCGTCAAGGTCGTTCTTGGAAACAAGCCGAAGAAGATGGATTTGAAGTATATAGCGTAGGAGAAGCAACTTCTCGCGCTGATGTTGTTCAAATTTTGCTTCCAGACGAAGTTCAAGCAAAATCTTACAAAGAAGAAATTGAACCGAATCTTAAAAAAGGTGCTGCAATCTTCTTCTCCCATGGTTTCAACATTCACTTTGCACAAATTCAACCACCTGCAGACGTTGACGTAGTCATGGTAGCTCCTAAAGGACCAGGACATCTAGTACGTCGTGTATATGTTGAAGGATTTGGTGTACCTGCATTGATCGCTGTTGAACAAGATGCAAGCGGTCAAGCAAAAGAAATCGGACTTGCTTACGCTAGCGGGATCGGAGCTACTCGTGCAGGTGTTATCGAAACAACATTCCGTGAAGAAACAGAAACCGATCTTTTCGGTGAGCAAGCAGTACTTTGCGGAGGAACCTCTGAACTTGTAAAAGCAGGTTTTGAAACCCTTGTTGAAGCAGGATATAAGCCAGAAGTTGCTTATTTCGAATGTTTACATGAATTGAAGCTAATTGTTGACTTGATGTATGAAGGCGGATTGGAATACATGAGATATTCCATCAGTGATACAGCTGAATTTGGTGATTACAACACTGGTAAGCGTATCATCAATGAAAATACAAAAGCAGAAATGAAGAAAGTATTGGCTGAGATCCAGGATGGAACCTACGCTAAAAATTGGATCCTTGAAAACCAATCCAACCGTGCAGCATTCAGCGCTAGACGCCGCATTGAAAAAGAACATCAGATTGAGCAAGTTGGTAAGCAATTAAGAGAAATGATGGCTTGGATTAAGAAGTAAGAGATTGCCAATCATCGCCACGATCGAAGGAATCACGAAAAGAGGCCTGAGAAAATGAAATCGTTTAATATAGCAGTAATACCGGGAGATGGAATCGGACCGGAGGTTGTTGAAGAAGCATTAAGGGTTCTTGCTGTCATTGAAGAACAAGAAAATGTGAAATTCCATTATCAATATGGCCGACTTGGTGGGTGTGCGATCGATGAGGATGGTACGCCTCTGCCAGAGCATACGGTACAAATAGCGAAAGCTGCAGATGCTGTATTACTCGGCGCAGTGGGCGGACCAAAGTGGGATCAGAACCCAAGTCATCTTCGTCCTGAGGTTGGAATTTTAGGGATTCGCAAGGCTTTAGGTTTATATGCAAACCTACGGCCTGCCATCACCTATGAGTGCATGGCGAAAGTTTCTTCGTTAAAAGAAGAAGTTGTCGCAGGTGTTGATTTGATGGTTGTCAGAGAATTGACAGGCGGCATCTACTTTGGCGATAAAAAACGCTTTACTTCCGAAGATGGGAAAGAGACGGCAACAGACACCCTGATTTATCAGGAAGATGAAATTGACCGCATCGCCCGCAAGGCTTTTGAGATCGCGATGAAGCGAAATAAGAGACTTGTCTCCGTTGATAAAGCTAATGTGTTAGAAAGCTCTCGTTTATGGAGAAGCGTTATTGAAAAAGTTGCTAGGGATTATCCTGAAGTAGAGTATAGCCACATGTTAGTTGATAATTGTGCTATGCAGCTCGTACGGGCCCCTAAACAATTCGATGTCATCGTGACAGAGAACATGTTTGGAGATATTCTTAGTGATGAAGCTTCTATGTTAACTGGCTCAATTGGAATGCTTGCTTCTGCTAGCTTAAGTGATGGTAACTTTGGACTCTACGAGCCTATTCATGGTACCGCACCTGATATTGCTGGCAAAGGACTAGCTAATCCGATTGCAACCATTCTTTCCTCTGCACTAATGCTTCGTTATTCCTTTGGCCTGGATCAAGCAGCCCAAAGAATAGAAGAAGCGGTAGAAACCGTACTTAACCGTGGTGTTCGCACCTCCGATATTGCGGAAGATAGGGAAAAAGCAGTAGGCACCAAAGAAATGACAGAGCAAATCTTGTCTGTATTAACAGGTAAATAACAAAAGAGGCTGTCCTAAAAGGTCGTTAAACGATCCTTTTATGGGACAGCCCTTTTGTTGTTTATGAGAAGGGATCAACGTTACAGCCTGAACCAACAGTGTGTCGATCCCCCTCCTAATCTTTCTGCTCATTTAAAAATTCCCGCACCGGGGTTCCCCACAGTACCTGACTATAAGGGTAATGGTTTTGGATGATCTGCTCGATTTGTTTAAAATCCCCTTTGTCCAATCCGATTAAATTATCTTTTGTTTTAGGCCAGAGGTGGATTTTGATAATATGGAAGGCATCTTCTGTTGTCCCCATATACTTTTCCCCTTCGAACAGAACCCCCTTGTAGGCTAACATTAGATTTTGATGAACACTTTTTCGGTTGTCCATGAGCAACGTTGTACCGCTTTCGAGTGCTGTTTGCAGCTTTCGTTTGGGGTTTATCATGTAGGAAATAATCCAAATAAAAGAAACTACGAATACTATAAGCAGGATAAAACGAAAAAAGAATGGCATGTCTTTATTCCTCCGATCACTACTTGATCATCATTCTATACGTTCGAAAGACGAAATGGATTCATTTTTCTTTTGTTTTTGTTTTCAGTTCTACTTTGATATCATAAAGCTCAAGAGTTGGAAAGGAATGTTGCCGAACAATGAAAACTGTCATTGCCACATTAAATGCGAAATACATACATACTTCTCTAGCACTACGGTATTTAAAAGCTTATTCTCAAAAAGACTTCGAGATAGAGATGATTGAATTTACCATCAAAGATACACCGATGAATATCGTTACCGATATTGTCTTGCATAAACCTGATGTTGTTGGATTCTCCTGTTATATTTGGAATATCGAAGAGACAATTATTGTCATTGATATGTTGAAAAAGATTGATCCTTCAATCAAAATCGTGTTGGGTGGGCCTGAGGTTTCTTATGATGTGAAAGAGTGGATGGAAAGACTTACTGAGGTTGACTTTATTGTTGTCGGTGAGGGAGAGGAAACTTTTCATCATTTGCTTACGGAAATTTCTACGACTGAGAAATACCATATGGTCTTTGGGGTTGCCTATCGGAAAAATGAAGAGGTCCTAATGAATCCCCCCAGACCAAAGATGGATTTGAACACGATTCCTTCTCCCTATCAAGGGTTTGATGATATCAAGGAATTACGGAATCGCGTGGTTTATTTTGAAACATCAAGAGGATGCCCTTTTTCCTGTAGCTTCTGCCTCTCTTCGATTGAGGTGGGTGTACGTTATTTTGATATTGAGCGAACAAAGAAAGAACTTCTGTTTTTAATAGACAGTGGTGTCAAACTAATTAAATTTGTGGATCGTACGTTTAACATTAAGCGGGAATATGCGATGGAGATTTTCCAATTTCTCATCGAAAATCATCAGGGAACGGTCTTCCAGTTTGAAATCACGGCAGATATTATGCGACCTGAGGTGTTGGATTATTTAACGAAAAATGCACCACCTGGAATTTTTCGTTTTGAAATTGGTGTGCAATCGACGCGTGATGAAACAAATTTATTAGTTAACCGCCGACAGAACTTTACGAAGCTCACACGCACTGTGCAAACCATCAAACATGCAAAAAATATTGATCAACATCTTGATTTAATTGCTGGTCTTCCGGAAGAAGATTATGTTTCTTTTCGAAAGACGTTTAACGATGTATTTGCCCTCCGTCCAGAAGAGCTGCAGCTTGGATTCTTAAAAATGCTAAGGGGTACGGGCATTAGAATAAATGCTGAAAAATACGGCTATGTTTGGATGAAACATGCCCCTTATGAAATACTAGGCAATGACATTCTTCCGTTTTCCGATATCATCCGGATCAAGCGGGTGGAAGATGTGTTGGAGAAATATTGGAACGCACATCGCATGGACTACACGGTAGAATTTCTCGTTACGAAGGTATTTGAAACTCCTTTTGATTTTTTTCAGGAGTTTGGGGATTACTGGGAGTTACAGGGCTGGCAACGTATTGGGCATCAGCTGGAGGATTTGTTCAGCCATCTTTACGAATTTCTGGAGAAGCGACAAACTAGTGGCCTGCCAATTATTAAAGGTTTGATGCAGTTGGATTATTTTCTAACCCAAAAGAATAAGCCACGAAAAACCTGGTGGAAATTTGAAGTGGAAAAGCAAGATATGCAGCACATCATGCGATGGATTGCGGATCGGCCTGAAATACTTGGGGAGGAATTTGCAACCCTAAAGCTTGATGAAAAAGACCTTCATAAACATACAGTCTTAGAGATTCTTCCTTTTGATCTCAAGAAATATCTGCAAACCGGGGAAATTTATGAATCAACTTGTTTGTTAATTGTATACTATGAACTGGGACAAGGACCGCGGTTTTACAGTGTCTCGAAGGAAGACTCAGAAATTCCCCTCGCACATCCCTTGGTGTGAAAATATATCATTTGTAGAGTATAATAAGGGGAAGGGTAATTTTACCATTGATAAGGAGGACTTCGATGGAAGACCAATTGTTGTCGATGTTTAAAGAATTAACCGAAACACCTGGAGCGCCCGGGCATGAGGGACTGGTTCGGGAAGTCGTCAAGAAGTACATAACCCCCTACGCAGATGAAATCTATACAGATAACCTGGGAAGTTTAATCGCCAAAAAAGCGGGTCCAGAAGGTGGACCAAAGATTATGGTTGCAGGTCACCTCGATGAGGTTGCTTTTATGGTTACGATGATCACGGATAAAGGGTTCTTGCGCTTTCAACCGCTGGGCGGATGGTGGGAACAAGTTATGTTAGCGCAAAGGGTTACTGTGCACACAAGGAAAGGTCCTATTGAAGGGGTCATTGGTTCTACACCACCTCATATTCTATCACCAGAGGCAAGAAAAAAGCCGGTAGAAAAGAAGAATATGTTTATTGATATTGGGGCTTCAAGCAAGGAAGAAGCGGAAGAGTTTGGTATTCGCCCTGGGGATACTGTCATTCCCATTTGTCCATTTACTGTGATGAAAAACCCCAAACTCCTTATGGCAAAAGCCTGGGACAATCGCATTGGCTGTGCTATTGCCATTGAAGTGTTGAAACGGCTGAAAGAGGAAAGTCATCCGAATACAGTATATGGCGTGGCAACTGTGCAGGAGGAGGTTGGGTTACGCGGCGCACAAACCTCTGTTAATGCTGTAGGTCCAGATATTTCTTTTGCTGTTGATGTCGGAATTGCCGGGGATACTCCAGGAATTAAAAAAGAGGATGTTCAATCAAAGTTAGGTGGAGGACCACAGTTGCTTCTCTATGATGCATCGATGATTCCTCATCGTGGGCTAAGAGATTTTGTGGTTGACGTAGCAGAGGAATGTAAGATTCCTTATCAATTTGACATGATGGCAGGTGGGGGAACCGATGCAGGAAAAATGCACCTTCATAATAAAGGTGTTCCCTCGCTGGTCGTAAGCATTGCGACAAGATATATCCATAGCCATGCTGCCATTTTACACCGCGATGACTTCGAAAACGCTGTCCAGCTTTTGGTGGAAGTCATTAAGCGATTGGATCAAAGCAAATTGAATGAAATCAGAAGCGTCTAACCATCGCCAGTGATCGAGAAAAGGCCTAATAGCGTTTAGCTATTAGGCCTTTCTTTCGCTTACCTTTGACCACTATCCCACTCCGTCAGAATTGCTGCTTTAGCACCTCTATTGACTATACACACTATACACACTTTCCTTTCTTACCCTTATAACAGGTTTATTTAGACGAGTTTTGCTATCGGGTCAATCAGGCACTGGATCACAAACCAATTTTCCAGGGTCTTATTCAGCTATGCGCAACAACGAAGAAGGCGAACTATTGGCAAGTGATAGGGAGAAGGAGGAGAAGAAAATATAAGAAATTACCAACATACGTATAGACTTTCTAATAAACTAATGTAGTCAAAAGTGAAATACTGGATGGGTTTAACCTGAGTAAAAGGGATAGTGGTCATAAGGAATTAAACATAATATCAGACTTAGCCACTCTGCTCAAAAAATATATACAAACTGGCAGACATTTTTCATTACAAAAAAGACCACCCCCTATAGCAAGGGGTGGTGCTCCCCGTGTAACATATATTCAAATCCAGATTGCCTCTTCCAAGGGCTATTTAGAGATGGTTCCGTGCTCTCATTGCTACCCTAAGCAGCCCCTTGCCTTCTATCTTCTTGTTCCGTGCATCCCCTGATAGATGGATTGGATCATTTGCTCCTGTTTCTGCGTATCAGAATTTCTCCATAGTACCTCGAAAAGCACGCCAAGCCCAGGGAGAATTTTATCCTCACCACTTTGCACGGCATCAATGACCGTACTTTTCAAATCCGATGTGGACGAATCTGCAACATTATCGAGTACAGCCTGTCTTAAATCGACTTGACTAGGGTTCACCACAAGCACCTCCACTTTACCTATTTCAGTAGTCACTCGTATTTTTTACGGTATGTATCATTTTCATCCAAATATCTAAACTAGAAATAAGGGTTGTGGTATAATGTGTCATATTCTATAGATATGGGGAAAATCGGATAAATTTTTTCTTTTGGAGGAGAACAGATGTCTGAGACTTTTGCTGTCATCGGAATGGGGCGTTTCGGTTCTAGTGTTGCAAAAACATTATATGAAATGGGTCATGATGTGATGGCGCTTGATGCAAATGAAGAGAGAATTCAAGAACACATTCAGTATGTCACTTATGCTGTTCAAGCCGATTCAACAGATGAAAAAGCCTTAAAAGAGTTGGGAATTCGAAATTTTGACGTGGTCGTTGTTTCCATCGGGGAAGATATCCAAGCAAGCATCTTAACCACATTAATTTTAAAAGAATTAGGTGTAAAGCAAATTGTCGTGAAAGCCCAGAACGAACGCCACGGAAAAGTATTATATAAAGTTGGGGCTGACCGTGTTGTCTTTCCAGAAAGGGACATGGGCCACCGTGTAGCCTATAATCTGGTGTCACCCAATATCCTGGATTTTATTGAGCTTGCAGAGGATTATAGTGTCGCCGAGATTGTTGCTTCTAATCGGATGTATAATAAGAGCTTGCTTGATTTGAATATTCGAGCCCGATTTGGCGTGAACGTCGTCGCGATTAAAAGCGGGGGGAAAATTAATATTGCCCCGAAGGCGGAGGATACCATCCAAGAGGATGATATTCTGGTCGTGATAGGACATAATAGTGATTTGCAAAAATTAGAGGAAAGAGTTAAATAATTGAAAGGTTAATGAATAGATGGAAATCATTCAATCAATCCAGAATTCAAGGGTTAAACAATGGGCTAAGCTTAATAGTAAAAAAGGGCGGGAACAGGAGCAAGCTTTTCTTGTTGAAGGTGAACATTTAGTAGAAGAAGCAATGAAAGCTGTCAAGGACCTACAGTGCCTAATTATCCAGGAAACCCTACAGGAGAAATACCAAAATTGGATAGGTAACTGCCCTGCACCCTGCTATTTGGTATCTGAACAGGTAATGAACAAGCTCTCCGAAACACAAACCCCACAGGGAATTTGTGCTGTTGTTCAGATAAAAAAGCATAATCTGAACGAATTAACGGAAGGAAGACCAATTTTACTAGCCCTTGATGGGCTACAGGATCCCGGGAATTTAGGAACGATCATTCGGACGGCAGATGCTGCAGGGATCAATGGGGTAATCTTAGGGAATGGGACAGTAGATCTTTATAATGGCAAAGTCATTCGTTCGACAATGGGCTCCCTTTTTCATTTACCCATTGTTCAATCAGATTTGGCTATAGAGATCCCTCGCTTAAAGGAAAAGGGCTTTCGGATTGTGGCAACTTCCTTAGAAGGGGCAGTATCCTATGATGAACCCCATTATTCAGACGCTGTTGTCATTGTGATTGGAAATGAGGCAAATGGCGTATCGAAGGAAATCCTTCAGTGCTCTACGGAAAAGGTCAAAATCCCTCTTTATGGTCAGGCAGAATCCCTAAATGCTGCAGTGGCAGCGGGGATCATTCTTTATGAGGCTACAAGGCAACGAAGGAAGTTGCAAGGTTGAAGCTGACTCGTTATAATAGAATTTAAAATGTTAAAGATTAAAAAGTGATGATAGAGAGTAGTACATAGCGATAAACTGTAAGGAGTATGGGAACCATGCTCTGCAGAGAATGAGGAACATGGCTGAAAGTCCTCTACAGTGGTAACTATGGAATTCACTCTGGAGCTGTCCCTTGAACCGTTCATGTTGTAGAGGGTACCGGTGTAGAAGCATCGTTAAGCAAATGAAGTGAGAACCAATGGAATTTTCATTGTTCTAATAAAGGGTGGTACCGCGACCTCTCGTCCCTTGGGATGAGAGGTCTTTTTTATTGTGATGACAGGAGGAAAAGAGATGCGTGATAAACTAGTTCAACTGAAAACAGAAGCACTTGAGCAGTTCCAACAGGCTTCATCTTTAAACAATTTAAATGAACTGCGGGTCAAATATTTGGGGAAAAAAGGTGAGCTCACCGAAATCCTCAAGGGGATGGGAAAACTCCCTGCGGAGGAACGTCCACTGATCGGGCAATTGGTCAATGAAGTAAGGGATGCCCTTGAACAATTGCTAGAGGAAAGAAAGATTTCCCTCGAGCAGGCTGCAATTAACGATCGATTAAGCAAAGAACGAATTGATGTAACCCTTCCTGGGAAGAAGGTAGCAAAGGGGAATAAACATCCATTAACACAGATTATTGAAGAAATAGAAGATATCTTTATTGGTTTGGGCTTTACGGTTGCGGAAGGACCAGAAATGGAAACCGATTATTATAATTTTGAAGCCTTAAATCTTCCAAAAGATCATCCAGCTAGAGATATGCAGGATTCCTTCTATATTTCTGAAGAAATCCTCATGCGCACGCACACCTCTCCAAACCAGGTTCGCACAATGGAATCACGTAAAGGTGAAGTTCCAGTAAAGATTATTTGCCCTGGAAGAGTGTATCGACGCGACGATGACGATGCGACACATTCCCATATGTTCCACCAAATTGAGGGGCTTTATATTGATAAAAACATCCGTATGAGCGACCTTAAAGGGGTTTTGCTTGCTTTTGCCAGGGAAATGTTTGGGGAAGATGTGCAGATCCGCTTACGTCCGAGCTTTTTCCCATTCACTGAACCTAGCGCTGAGGTCGATGTGACCTGTGCTGTTTGTAAGGGATCTGGATGCCGGGTTTGTAAAGAAACTGGATGGTTGGAGATTCTCGGATCCGGTATGGTCCACCCGAAGGTTTTGGAAATGTCGGGATATGATTCAGAAAAATACACAGGCTTTGCGTTTGGTATGGGTGTAGAACGGATTGCGATGTTAAAGTACGGAATTGAAGACATCCGCCATTTTTACACCAATGATCTGAAATTTTTAAAACAGTTTAATCGATAGGAATATTAGTTGATTGAATGAAAAGCGGAGGGTAAAAGATGAAGGTTTCCTATAATTGGTTAAAACAGTATGTCGATTTGCAGGGTGTGTCACCAGAGGAACTTGCCGAAAAGCTCACGCGGAGCGGGGTTGAGGTAGAAGGCATAGAGCATCGAAATAAAGGGGTAAGCCAAATCGTTATTGGGTATGTGGTGGAAAAAGCAAAGCATCCCGATGCCGATAAATTAAATGTCTGCCAGGTCGATGTAGGCCAGGCGGACAGACTGCAAATTGTTTGCGGCGCTAAAAACGTGGATGCTGGCCAGAAAGTAATCGTGTCTGTCGTGGGAGCACAGCTTCCAGGCGGGGTTAAAATTAAAAAAGCAAAGCTGCGTGGAGTAGAATCCCAAGGAATGATTTGTTCTGCGAAAGAATTAGGGATGAACGATAAATTACTTCCGAAAGACCAACAAGAAGGGATTTTGGTTTTGCCTGAAGAGGCCGAAGTCGGTCAAGATGCTATTTCCTATCTTGGACTCGATGACGCTGTTCTAGAGTTAGGCTTAACCCCAAATCGTTCCGATTGTTTAAGTATGATCGGTGTGGCCTATGAGGTGGCTGCGATTTTGGATCGTGAAGTAAAGCTTCCGGATTTGCAATTAGAAGAAGTGGGGCCACCCACCCCAGATAAGGTTCAAGTACAAATTGAAGCACCTGAACATTGTTCAAAATATGCAGCACGTTTGATCACGGGGATCAAGCTGGGACCGTCTCCATTCTGGATGCAAAGCCGCTTAATGGCAGCTGGAGTTCGCCCGATTAATAATATCGTTGATATTACCAACTATGTCATGCTTGAACAGGGGCAGCCTTTGCATGCTTTTGATTATGACAGAGTGGAAAATGGAAAAATCATCGTTCGCCTCGCACATCCAAACGAAACTATTCAAACCTTGGATGATATCGAGCGAAAATTGGATCCAGATATGCTCTTGATTACAGACGTGTCAAAACCTATTGGAATTGCAGGGGTCATGGGTGGTGCGAATTCAGAAGTAAACGCCGATACGGTTTCGATTCTATTGGAATCCGCTCAATTCTCCGGAGTTTCAATTAGAAAAACAGCCAAAAAACTTGGACTGCGCTCCGAGGCCAGTTCTCGCTTTGAGAAAGAAGTTAATCCGGATGCTGTAATGGATGCTTTAAACCGTGCAGCGCAATTGATGGCAACCTTAGCAGACGGGAAAATTGCTAAAGGAGTAGTTGTTGAAACAACGAAGGAATGGAAGGAACCAACAATTCCTCTACGTTTGGAACGGGTGAATAGCTACTTGGGAACTTCTTTAGAACTTGGGCAAGTTCAGGAGATCATGCGTCGTTTGAAGTTTACGGCAGGTGAATCCGAGCAAGCTTTACAAGTAACCGTCCCCCTAAGACGACAAGATATCACAAGAGAGGTAGATCTAATCGAAGAAGTGGCCAGATTGCATGGGTATGATCAGATTCCAATTAGTCTACCAGAAGGCGGAACAACCAGAGGGGGATTGACAGATTACCAACAATGGCAACGGACCATTCGCAATACCTTAACGTCTGCAGGACTTTTTGAAGTTTTCACTTATGCCTTTTCCGATGAAAAGGTGATGTACGATTTTGCTCCATTCGCTGGCGAGGGTGAACATAAAGGAATTCCGCTAACCATGCCTATGAGCGAGGAAAGAAGCCATCTTCGTGTGCATCTTTTGCCCCATTTATTAGAGACAGCATCTTATAATCAAAACAGGCAGAATAACGATCTTGCGATTTTTGAAATGGGTAGAATTTTCTTAACCGAAGAAACAGACTTAACAAGACTCCCTAAGGAAAAGCTTTGCCTAGGAGGACTTTTAACTGGAACGTGGCTGCCGCAGCAATGGACCAATAAACCCCAACCAGTTGATTTCTATGACATGAAGGGGACCCTGGAGATGTTGTTTGCAACCATAGGGGCCGAGCAAGTCGTTTATCGAGCCACCGAAAACCTAAAAGGAATGCACCCAGGAAGAACAGCCGAAATTTTGGTTCAAAATGTATCGGTCGGCTATGCTGGACAAATTCATCCGGAGTTACAAAACAAATACGACGTACAAGAGGCTTTTGTATTTTATATCGATTTAGAGAAATTATTTCCTCTTGTCAAACGCACAAATGATTACACACCACTTCCGAAATATCCAGCAAGTTCTCGCGACCTTAGCATTGTCGTAGATCAGGGGATTCCTGCAGGGAATATCGAACAAACGATTGTTGAAGCTGCAGGCGCCATACTAGAAGATGTTCATCTGTTTGATGTGTTTACTGGTGAAAAGATTGGAGTAGGGAAAAAGAGTCTAGCCTTCTCCCTGCTATATCGAAATCCCGAAGCAACCTTGACCGACCAGGAAGTGAATGAAGCCCAGGAGCGGGTACTTCAGGCACTTACTGCAAAGTATCAGGCGGAGCTTAGAATGTAGGACAAAATTAGAAGGAGCTGACCCTTTTGCCAGCTTCTTCTTTTTTTCAAGTGATAAAGTATGTATAATACGAAGGAAGGATATGATAAAAGTGAAGGAGAATGGTATTTGTGCGTGAAGAGGAAAAAAATAAGCTAAACGTAGATATATATGGACAACAATATCGTATGGTAGGAAAAGCTAGTACAGCACATTTGCGTGCTGTTGCCAATCATGTGGATGAGAAGATGCGTCAAATTGCCGGTGGAAATACACGACTAGATACAGCCAAACTTGCTGTACTCTCTGCCATTAACATAGCTGATGAGTATTTTCGGTTAAGGGAAGAATACGAAGAATTACTTCGAATCCTTGAAGAAGAGGAGAAAAAGATGGAATGAATGCGGTGGATCTTGTTTTAGTTGCTTTATTCATCATGGGCTGCTTTTATGGGTATCGTAAAGGGTTTGTCAATCAGGCAGTTGGTTTAGTAGGAATCCTGATTTCTCTTGCTTTCGCCTATACGTTTTCCCAGAGTACAGCAGTATACCTCCAAGAACAATTTCCTCTCCCAAAGGATAGTCCAAATCCTCTAATTCAAGCTGTCATAGGTATGGTTTCCTTACAAAATATGATTTATTCAGCTGTAGCTTTTATTTTACTGTTCTTTATCGCTAAAATCTTATGGAATATCTTCGGTAAATTAGTTAATGGTTTAGCCGATCTTCCCGTAATTTCTTACTTTAATCGGTGGCTAGGTGCGTTGTTTGGATGCCTGCAGGTTGCCATTGTTTCGATGATAGCAATCAATTTATTAGCTGCCATGCCTGGTGACCAATGGAAAGAAAGCATTTATCAATCCTATATTTCGAAATATATTTTGCAGGTATCGCCGTTTATTTCAAAACAAATGAATTGGGCTCCATCCACTCCAAGTATGGAAAATCCAACGATTAATAATTCTGTGAAAACCTTGTAAATCTGAAGGGAAGACCGCCCCTGTTTGCCTGTATTTACAGAGGATTAGCCCGACGATTTAGCATACCCTATATGTACATCCATTATGGATGGCCCAACAAAGGAGGTATACGATGGCTAATCAAAATAAACTGATTGTTCCACAGTCCTCTTCTTTAATCGACGAAATTAAATATGAGATTGCAAACGAATTTGGTGTTTATGATTTTGGGGCGTATGCTACATCCCGGGCTAACGGATCGGTTGGCGGAGAAATAACCAAACGTTTAGTAAAAATGGCAGAGAGTGCTTTGGCTGGTGGACAACAATAAAATACAATGGAAAAGAGACTGTTATTCAGACAGTCTCTTTCTTATTTCGGTCGATTGGCCCGCCAAAATCTAGATCGGGAAGGTAAGAAAAGATCAATAATGCCCATCAGGAGCGCCGCTAATAAGGCACCAATAATTGTCACAGATACTCCAGGGACGATAAATTTCGTGATATAGATAATGAGGGAGGTGGAAAGAAAACCGACGAGTCCCCGGCCGTAAGGGGAAATTTCGCGGCCAAAAAGGGCTTCGGCAATCCAACCAATAGCTGTAATTACTGCTGCGGCCAAGATGGCTGTTCCAAACCCACGAATACTGAAACCCGGTACAAGGTAACCAACCAGAAGCAGAATAAAAGAACTAACCAGAAATCGGATGAGGTGGTTGATGTAAGGCAAAAACATCGCTCCTTTATAATTCCTGTTTATCTAGTTTTTCCTCTGGGTAACCAACATATACTTTCTCCTTTGAGGAAGAATGATATAATATAGCAGACATCTGGTTGAGGAAGGGGATTTAAGTTGGACGAGCGAATATTTCGCACTTTGGAATTTATAAAGGTTTTGGAACGTTTAAAACAGCATACATCTACTTCATTAGGAAGAGAAAAAATAGAGAAACTTCGCCCTACTTCAAATTTGGAGGAAGCGACTCGGTTACAGAATTTAACCTTTGAAGGATATACCGTCCTGCGGCTAAAGGGAAGTGTTCCTTTTGGCGGAATCCGTGATATCAGACGTTTTATTAGCAGGGCAAAGCTAGGTTCCATGTTGGCTGCGGCAGAGCTCCTCGATGTAGCGGGCACGATTTATGGGGGATGGAGACTACGTAGGTTTCTTGAGGGAATGGGGGAGGAGCAAGAACTTCGCCTGTTGCAAGAGCTTGTCTCAACGATTGAACGTGTGCAAAATGTGGAGGATGAAATCACCTCCTGTATTGATGAAAATGCAGTCGTTGTTGACCATGCTTCAGCTGCTTTAGCGCAGATTCGTTCCCAACTTCGTACGGCAGAAGCAAGGATTAAAGAGAGGCTTGAGCAAATTCTTCGGTCGTCTCAGTATCAAAAAATGCTGCAGGAAAATTTGGTTTCTGTCAGAGGGGACCGCTATGTTATACCTGTTAAGCAAGAGTACCGGCATGTGTTTGGCGGGATGATTCATGATCAATCGGCTTCAGGGGCTACTCTGTTTATCGAACCGGAGGTAGTTGTGCAAGCGAACAATCAGCTGCGCGAACTTCGGATGAAAGAGGAACGTGAAATTGAACGCATCTTGATGCAACTGTCAGCGATTGTTGCCGAGCACAGCGATATTTTGATGGATAATGTGGAAACCTTGGCAGAATTGGATTTTGTTTTTGCCAAGGCCTCTTATGCACATCAAATGAAGGCGGTTCAACCAAAGCTAAATAATCGAGGTTATATCCGCTTGAAAAAAGCAAGGCACCCCTTAATTGCACCCGAACAAGTGGTGCCTATTGATGTTGAATTGGGTGATCGTTATACCTCATTGATTATCACAGGACCCAATACCGGAGGGAAGACAGTAACATTGAAAACCATCGGACTACATGCCTTAATGGCAGCTTCAGGTCTACATATCCCAGCTGAAGAGGATAGTCAAATGGCAGTGTTTTCCCATGTCTTTGCAGATATTGGTGATGAACAGAGCATTGAACAAAATCTAAGTACTTTTTCCGGCCATATGAAAAATATCAATGATATTTTGCGTCATATGGATGAGAAAAGTCTTATTTTGTTTGATGAACTGGGGGCAGGTACGGATCCGACAGAAGGGGCAGCTTTGGCCATATCGATTCTAGATTTTATCTATCGAAAAGGAGCAACGGTTGTCGCTACAACCCACTATAGTGAACTGAAGGCGTATGCCTATAATTCTGAGAAGGTCTTGAATGCAAGCGTGGAATTTGATGTGGAAACCCTGCGTCCAACCTACCGTCTGCTGATTGGGATCCCAGGTCGAAGTAATGCTTTTGCGATTGCCAGTCGTTTGGGACTGCCTAATGAAATTATTTCCGAGGCAGGGAAGCTTGTCAGTGCAGAAGACAAGAAAGTGGAAACGATGATTGCCTCCCTTGAAGAGAATACCTTGGCGGCTGAGCAGGAAAGAAATGAAGCGATCCGATTGCGCAAGGAAATGGAACGGCAGCGGGAGGAATTTGAACAAGAAAGGCTGCAGTTTATTCAGGAGCGTAATAGATTGTTAGAGAAAACAGAAGAAGATGCAGCGAAGGCTGTAGCAAAAGCGAAAAAAGAAGCTGAGGAAATTATTTCTGAATTAAGGAAAATGGCTCAAGAAGAGCAGTATGGCATTAAGGAGCATCGTTTAATCGAGGCGAAGAAAAGGCTGGAGGAAGCGACCCCTTCCTTTGAGAAAGAAAAAGAGAGACGCAAAGTCAAAGCAGATACAAAGCCAAAGGTTGGAGATGAAGTGAAGGTTCTTTCCCTTGGTCAAAAAGGGGAAATCATCTCGGAATTAGGAAATGATGAATACCAGGTACAGATTGGAATCTTGAAAATGAATATCAAGGCCGTTGACTTGCAGGTGATAAAAGCCGCAAAGAAAAAGGAACAGGTGGCTTTTACTAGGGTGAAAATAGCGCGTGATACAGTAAGAACAGAGCTTGATTTGCGTGGGTTTACGGTTGAAGAAGCCCTTTCAGCAATCGATAAATATCTGGATGATGCGGTAATTTCTAATCTTCATCAGGTTTCTTTAATTCATGGAAAAGGAACCGGAGCACTTCGCATTGGGGTCCATAATTTCTTGAAAAAACATCGCAGTGTCAAATCCTTTAGAATCGGAGGACAGGGAGAAGGTGGATTAGGAGCAACCATAGTTGAATTAAAATAAGGGAGAGGATTCACGAACCTACTTAAAGAAGGGGGAGGCATATGGTCGCGGGGTTGTTAGAAAATCCATATATTCTAATGACGGCTTTCTTTGCCGTAACGATTCTTGCTATTATTATCTTTTTGCCTATTTTTGAACTGGTTACCCGTTATGACGATTGGGAGCAAATCAAAAATGGTAACCTCTCTGTAGCAATGGCAGTGGGGGGGAAAATATTTGGGATCTGCAATATTTTCCGCCATTCCATTGAGCATCATGATACAATCGGGCAAGCCCTCATATGGGGAGGTTTTGGATTTCTTTTATTGCTGGTGGCTTATTTCATCTTTGAATTTATGACTCCCAAGTTTAATGTCGATGAAGAAATCGAAAAAAATAATAAAGCGGTCGGTTTGCTCTCCATGACTATTTCCATTGGACTTTCTTATGTGATTGGTGCAAGTATTGTTTGAATGAATTGTATAAATCTTTATCATGTGGAAATTTTTCTATGTTTACAAAGTAACCTAGATATCGGTAATATGTATGTAACAACCTAATTGTTGGGTTGGGAGTATTGGCGGTCACTACAGTGGCCGCTCTTTTTTTGCAAAAATATTAGGATACGTCTGCCTAGTGACTGTGGTTTATCCAAAGCGAGAGGTTGGATTTTTATATTTAAATTGAGTATAATTTTGAGGAATTGATCTAATGGAGGAAATCCAATGTTATTAAGACTTGCAATTATTCTTGGCGTTTTTGCTTTAATCTTTATTGGCGGTGGATTGTTATATTGGTATTTCAGCACATAAGGAATATTAAATTCAACGGAAAGCATGAAGCATTCCGTTTTTTTTGTCGATGATCCATGTAAAATGCTAGAATATGAAACATTTCCCTAGCATTTTACGTCTAATAGTATTGATGCAATTTATAGAGAGAAAATTGTTTACATTTATGGGAGAGGAGTACATAGAAAGTGAAGTCTATTTTTCAGAAAGCAACCGTTTTTTTACTAGCATTTGTGATGATTTTTTCTACAGGTTTTAGCGCTCAGGCAGCCCCGACGAATTCCTTGCAGTTGAAGGAAGAAAAAAAGCTGGCACATGGTGCTGTCTATCAAGTATTTTCAAAACTGATAGATGAGAAGCAAATCCAAGTTAATGTGGTAGAAGTAGATTTAAAGAATCCTTCTGTTCAGATTGCTCCAATCTTTGGAGACTCCGGGCAAATTGGAAGTAAGGCCAAGGTAACTACGATGGCTAATCAGAATCAAGCTGTAGCAGCAATCAATTCCAGCTTTTTTAGAATGAACAACGAAGGTGGCACCTTAGGTATGCTTGTTAAGGATGGCAAGCTATTATCTAATCCGGCGGAAGTCCCAGGGTGGAATACGTTTGCACAGCTAAAAGATGGACAAGCAACCGTCCTTACAGATGTCTTGTTTACTGGACAGATTACAGCTCCTAATGGGGATCAATTTCCTATTAAGGGAATAAACAAGACGGAATACTTCCCCCCTGGTTCCCCAGCAAGCAATTATTCGGGCTCCCTACATCTCTTTACAAAGGAATGGGGCTCACTCAGTCGCGGGACACCAACAGGTTATCGTGATGTAGTAGAAATGGAAGTTACGGATGGACTCGTTTCGGATATTCGAATTAATGAAGGAGCCCAGCCTATTCCTGAGAATGGGTATGTACTTTTGGCACATGGAAAGGCGTCACAGTTTATCTTGGATCATTTTGGGTTGGGTGACCCGGTAGAAATAGAATACGGCTATTCACCTGAAGCTTATGAGATTGAAGAAGCGATTGGGGTAAACTTTTTGCTTGTGACAGATGGCAAACCTGTCACCCAATTTCCAACAGACTCCGCTCTGTTAGGGAAAAATGCTCGCTCCGCAATTGGAATTAATAAGAACGGAACAACCCTTTATTTAATAGCTATTGAGAAAACCGAGGCACAACCAGGTGTGACACTGCAGCAATTGGCTGATATCTTAGTAGAACTAGGTGCCTATACAGGGGTGAATCTGGATGGCGGCGGGTCAACCTCCCTTGCTGTTCAGAAACCAGGTGATCTGGGGGTAACGCGCGTTAATGGGCCTGCTTTTGAACGAAGTGTCGCCGATGCATTGGCTGTATTTAACGTAGCCCCTAAGGCTGAGCCAATGGAATTGATGATCCAGGGACCACAGAAGGTTTTAGTGGATTCGGAGGCTGTATATACATTTAAAGGATATGATAAAAACTATCATTCTCTTGACCCGCAAAAGGTGACTTGGAAGGTTCCTGAGGAGTTCGCTAGCCTTGTGAACAATCAGGTGAAATGGATCAAGGGAGGAGATACCAAGATTACTGCATCGATCGAAGGGAAATCGGTGAGCTTGCCTATCTCTGTTGTAGGGAAGGAACAAATTGAGAAGCTTGAGATTGTTCCAGAAGTGATTGAAATTGCTCCACTGCAACAACAGAATCTTGAAATCAAGATCGTATTAAAAGATGGCTCGACCATCGTTCCCACCTTCTCACAGGTAAAATGGAAAGTAGATCAACCGGAAATGGGTCAAATTAAAAATAATCAATTTATCGCTAGTGACAAAACAGGAAGCACTGTTTTAACCGCAGAAGTCGCAGGTGTGAGCGCAGAAGTTGAAGTGAAGGTGGGCTACTTTGACGATATTGAAGGCCATTGGGCGCAGAAAAATATTGAACAAATGGCTATCAAAGGGTTTGCAAAAGGCTTGCAGCCAAGAATTTTTGGACCAAACGAATCGCTAACGCGCGCTGATTTTATTGTCTTTCTTTCAAGAATTCAGGGGTGGCAATTAGGCGATAAAGAGAAGGCAGTTACATTCACCGAAGAAATGCCGCAATATGCCCTCCCTGCCCTGCAATATGCTAAGTATCATGGGATCATGATGGGCGACGAAAAAGGTTTGATGAATCCTGGACAATCGATCAGCCGGATGGAAGTTTCCGTGATTCTTGCCAGACTAATTGAGCAGGCATCTGTTGACGGGGATGCTGCAAGTTTAGCGGAGCTTTACAAAGATGCAGGTGAAATTCCAGAATGGGCTCAGTCTGCTGTTCTTTTATTATCAGAAAAGAAGATTTTCGGAGGAGCCAATCAACAATTCTATCCTCGGAAAAACATTACTCGAGCAGAAATGGCAACCGTACTATTAAGGGCTTTTGTCAAAGAATAATGTAAAGGAAAAATATCAATGCTGAAAAAATGGTACATTTGGCTCTTTGGAGTCGTCCTGCTTATTCCTGTAATCCTTTATGGCACGTGGAAAACTTACGAGTGGATCGTGTTGGAGCGGCTCCGCAGCATCGACATTCAGGTCGCTCCTTATAGCAAGGAAATAACCAGTCAGAAATTTGACGTCATTGTTGTGGGGGGCGAGCCAGAAGGAGTTGCAGCAGCTGTTTCTGCAGCAAGGAATGGTGCAAAAACGTTGTTAATTGAACATCGGGAAGGGTTAGGAGGATTATTAACCTTCGGCATGCTGAATTTCCTGGATATAGATCATGAGATGCAAGGAGAGGTGGCGAATGCTGGGGTCTTCAAAGAATGGCATCAGATGGTTGGTGGAAGGGTAACCTTTGACATCGAAACCGCAAAAAAAGCCTTTCTCAAACTGGTACAGGACGAACCTAACCTTTCTCTGTTGTTAGGTACAAAGCTAACCCAACCGATCCTTGAGGGCAAGAGCATCATTGGGGTGGAAGTACAGGATGATACGGGGAAGCATACGTATTATGCCAAGCGTTTCATCGATTCTACCCAAAATGCTGATCTCGCGGCATTAGCAGGTGTACCCTATTTTATTGGAAATCAGGACATTGGAATTTCCCAAAAGATGTCTACGACCTTAATGATACACCTGAAAGGAGTAGATTGGGATAAAGTGCTGGCAACAGCGTACACCCGTAAATTTGGTCCGGCTCGGGCGAATGTGACTGCTGCGTGGGGATTTGGGCAGCTGCTAACGGCTTATAAACCGAGCCAGCCAGATGTTCGGTTGCGTGGTTTGAATATGGTTCGTTCTAGTGATAACACAATCTATATCAATGCCCTGCAAATTTTCGGAATCGATGGTTTAGACTCTTCCTCCTTGGAAAAAGCAAAGGAAAAGGGACGCAAGGAAACGGAACATATCGTACAATTCCTAAGAAAGGAATTTCCCGGGTTTGAAAGGGCAGAGATTGCCTCCTTTCCTACCGAGCTTTATGTAAGAGAAACCAGGCATGTTTTGGCAGAATATCAACTTCCCATATCCGATGTTTGGGAAAATAAAGATCACTGGGATCGAATCGGCTTTGGCTCATACCCAGTGGATATTCAAGCTACCTCAACGCAAAACACAGGGTATGTCCTGACAGACCCGATTCAATATGCCATTCCTTTTCGTTCCCTTGTTCCACTTGAGATTGATGATTTACTAGTAGCCAGTAAGGCTGCGGGATATTCTTCTCTTGCGGCCGGGAGTGCACGAGTGGTTCCTACAGGGATGACGGCCGCCGAGGCAGCGGGAGTCGCCGCAGCCTTATCGATCCAAAATAACTTGGATTTTCGAGAAATGGCGAAGAGTAAAGAAATGATTTCTAGCCTTCAGGAAATACTAACCAAACAAGGAGCGTTACTTTACGCCTATGAAATCCAATATCCTTACCAAGGAGAATGGTTTTACCCTGATTTACGCGAACTCTTAACATATGGTCTAATTTCGGGTGGATATAAAAATGAGTTTCCAGTCGATAGTCCAATGAAAGAGATGGCTCTCGTTAATTTATTGATGAATGGAATCGAGCGTAAGGATGCAAACCTTTATGCAAAATTAAAGGAAAGGCTTACGCAAGTCCGTTATCTTGTAACGGAAGGACAGGGAGTAACAAGGGATCAGGCAGCTCGCTTTATTGAATATATGGTTTCCGGAACGAAATCAAAAGATCCTTGGACATGGGCGACGAAAAGAAATCTAGTGGAACCTGCTTTAATTTCACGCCTGAATGAAAATCGGGTCCTAACGACAAGTGAATGCTATTCTCTTGTTGCGGGTATTATGAAAAAATTAGATGTAATTGAGAAAATGGAAGGTCGTTCAAAATGATAAGAAAAATACTTTGGGTCGTTATGACCCTTTCTTTACTTTCTTCAATCCCGTTGATCACGGATCGCTATCATGCTGAAACCTCGACAAAGGCGGTTGAATCTGTTGTAGAAGATGCAGAGATATTCAAACTAACCTCAAAGGTCTACAATACTTTCACAGAAGATGAAGTGCTGCAAAAATTAAAGGATAGTGGGGTTACCTCCATAGCCCTCTATGAACAGACCTTAATGGATTTGGCAAAGCGCGGAATCATTAGCACATACAGCACGTCTGATCCATTCCTGCGAACGATGGCACCGTCCCTTCCGCAGCAGCAATCGATTGTTATGTTTCGTTCGGATCTAAATCCAGAAGAAAAAATGAATTACCAAACGATGATGAAACAAGCCTTTCAAGGAGCCATGGACTACAAGTGGAACAATCAAGAAACTATTCTTATTCCGCACCCACTGAATGAAGTTGAGCGGATCTTTCTCGGTATTGACTTCAATCGGTTAAAGAAATTCCAAGATTTTGGCTTTCATGTTGTGGCTAGAATCAATTCTGATCGTTTTTGGAATGAGAACTTTTTGGCCTGGCAATTCGACCAATTAGGCAAGCATGGCGTCAAAAAGTTGATTTTCGAAGGAAAAGGAGTTCTTGGATTTCCAGTCCCTAAGAATATGGAACAAACAGCCGCCTGGATGAAAAATTACGGGATATCCTTTGGATTAGTTGATTTTTATGAGCAGCAAGGCTTTAAAACATTAGGTAAATTAAATGATCTGCACACTTTTCGGGTCTTAAGTATTTCCGATCAAAAAATGGCCTCTACTACTACAGGGGAAGTGGTAGATATGTTTTCCCTGGGAATTCAGGAGCGAAATGTACGTATGGCCTATATCCATATGCCGATATGGAACAGTGACCAAATCCCTTCTGACGTGCTATTAGGAAAGACATTAGACGCGATTAAAGGCATAAACCAACAGATCTCTGCACACGGGTATGTATTTAAAGAAACAAAGCCATTTTTCAATCCGCAAATATTAGAAAAAGGATGGTATAATCTTGTACTGATTTTAGGGTTACTATCCTTAACCAGTTTGGCCTTGGCCAAGTTTCATCGCCTTTTTTTGTATCTGCCGATTCCTTTTGGATTCATCTTATATGCAGGCGCCCAATTGGTGCACCAGGAAATTCTGCTCTTTCAACTATTTGCCCTATTAGGAGCGATCATGGCCCCGGTTCTTTCAACTATCATGGTCATGGACTACGCCGGGAGATATGCATGGAAACCATGGCTCGCTTCAGTGCTAAGCTTTATTGCAGCGAGTCTGGTCAGCTTGTATGGTGCAGTCATTGTCGTTTCCCTGCTCAACAATTTGGTGTTCATCCAATATTTAGAGCAATTTAGAGGTGTTAAGCTTTTATATTTTGCTCCGATTCTTTTGATATTCCTATACTGTTTCCGAAACTGGATCAATCTAAAAAATCTATGGGAATTACCGGTTTACATTTTGAACAGACCTTTATATATCAAGCATCTTGTACTTGCTGGTATAGCTCTTGCGGCAATCGGTTATTTCCTATCCCGTTCAGGGAACGCGGCCACAACCCTGCCCTTTGAATTAGAGTTTCGCCAGTGGTTAGACGACGTGATGGGGGTTCGTCCAAGAACGAAGGAAATTTTCCTTGGACATCCGTTCTTCCTGCTAGCTGCTTATATGATGTTTAAATATAAGAAAGGAAGATGGCTGTTCATTTTGGGTGTCATCGGACAGATGTCTATGGTTAGTACCTTTACACATATCCATACGCCACTTCTGATCTCAATCATTCGTACCTTCAATGGTATGCTTGTTGGGGCGATCGGAGGAGTCATCCTTATTTTAATTGTGGAGTGGATGGGTCGATTCCTTAGAAAAAGGGAGAGAATAGTGACACATGTCGATTAAACGAATTATGCTTTCTGGATATTTCGGCTTTGATAATGCGGGAGATGAGGCGATCTGTGAAGCAATGATCCAGTCTCTGAAGAACCTTGAACCGAACGTTGAGATCATCGTTCTTTCCGGGAATCCGGCAAAAACACGTGACAGATATGGGGTAGAGGCGCTAGATCGGACGGATCTAAAAGCCATCTGGAAGGCCTTGAAAAAAACAGATCTATTTATTAGCGGTGGGGGAAGTTTACTTCAGGATAAAACAGGGAGTCTAACCATCCCTTATTATTTAGGGGTGATTCATTTAGCGAAGCTTGCCAAGGTCCCTGTAGCGGTGTATGCCCAAGGGATTGGTCCGGTGGAAAAGCCGATTTTTCAAAAGTGGATTGGTCGTCTTTTCCGCTCATTGGCTTATGTCTCGGTTAGGGATTCGGACTCGAAAAAATTGTTGCTCGATTGGGGTGTAGAAGAGGGGAAAATTGATCTTGTTGTTGATCCTGTTTTCCTATTGCATTCGTCTGGGGTAGATCGGGGAAAACAGCTTTTTGCGGCAGAAGGAATCGATTTTAAAAAAACTCCCCTTCTGTTTTCCATTCGCCAATGGAAGGAAGGGGAAGGGGATTTTGACGTCTTTGCTCAGGTATGTGACCGATTGGTGGAAGAAGATGAAGAGATTGTTTTCCTGCCTTTTCATTATCCAGATGATTTAAATGCTTCGATTGATGTAATTTCTCGTATGAAGAAGAAAGTACATGTGGTCCAAGGAAGTTATTCTCCTGCCGAACTGATGGATATGGTTTCGGTTGGGAAAATGATGGTGGCGATGAGACTTCATGCACTTATTTTTGCCGCGGCTAGGCAGGTTCCCTGTGTAGGAATTTCCTATGACCCCAAAATTGACGCTTTTATGCAATTGATTAATGAGAAGGCCGCGGGTTATTCTGGAAAACTTAATCCGGATCAACTCTATCATTCTGTCAAGTCCGTTTTGGGGCAGGAAGAGGAAGCAAGACGAGATCTTCAGACGAAAGCCGAACAATTAAAGGATTTGGCCATGAGGCCAGCAAAAAGAGTTATAGAGCTGATCAATCGTTAGGATTGGATAGATAGCGTATAGGTTACAAGCCGATCAAGGGCCCATCTTTTTAGTTCATCATGGTTATTACCGATGAAGGATGCAAAGACGTGTTTATCCTGTTCCTGAGTATTCACCGAATAAAATGAAAGGACCCAGTTTTGTTCGACTTGCTCAATGGAGAAACGAATAAATTTGCCCTCCGTTCTTTTCCAATTAAAGAGGAGTTTAAGCAATTCTTCATTTGCCTCTTGAATGGTTTTCAAAATAGATCACCCCTTTTACAAAGTTTGTAAAAGGGGTTTTCTACATGCTAAAGTAAAATCCTTCCAACTCTACAAAACAAGTGCTTTTTAGACAAAATTAGAATGGGGGAGGGCAGAATATCCCATAATAATAGGAATTAGTTGAATGAGGAGTTTAGATGATGAAGAAACTTCTGCTGCTGTTTTTCTCGTTTGTTCTTCTAGTTGGTTTAGGCTTCGCAGGGTATGGGTATGTAAAATATCAAAACATGGTTGAGCGCTGGTATTTGCCGTTGGAACCCGGAGAATATGCCGGAGAAAAGAATAAGCCACCTACTGAAGAAAAGGTGGAATTAGCTCCTTTTACCGTCATGTTATTAGGTGTTGATTCGCGGGAAGGTGAGAAAAAATCCAGATCAGACACCATTATGCTTGCTGCTGTACATCCCAAGAATCAGAAGGCAGTGTTAATGTCCATTCCACGAGATACACTGGCAGATATTCCAGGTTATGGCCAAGATAAATTTAATCATTCGATGTTTTACGGAGGGCCCCCTTTGGTAAAACAAACAATGGAAAACTTTTTTGATATTAAAGTGGACCATTATGCTGCTGTTGATTTTGACGGGTTTATAAAAATTGTGGACGCCTTAGGCGGGGTAGAGGTGGATGTAAAAAGAAGAATGAAGTATCATGACCCGATCGATGGAACATCGATCGATTTACAGCCCGGACTTCAACTGCTTGATGGGGAAAATGCATTGGATTATGCAAGATTTCGCAAAAGCGATATTGGATCAGCTGCAAGTGATTTTGATCGGATGGAACGGCAACAAGAGATAATCCGTAAAATTACTGATAAAGCAACAGAAATTAGTTCTGTACTTAAGGTATTTAAGATGATGGATATTCTAGGGGAACATGTAAAAACAGATTTCACAGAGGAGAAAATACGAGGTTTATTTCTCCAATTCCGGAATTTCTCGTCGACTAATATCCAGTCCGTGGAGATCCAGGGAACCAACCGCCGGATTCCGATGCACGGGTACAACCTCTGGTTTTATCTTGTTGATCAAGAGGAGAAAAACCGTATTAAAACCATCATTGAAGATACGCTGGCTGGGTCTGAGACGAATGTTACTTCGGTGAAGTAGGTGAGCGATCAAGACCATTTTAATAATTTCAGTGACGCATTTTGGTCATCATAACCTCGATGATGACCGTTCTTAAGATTTCCAGGGAGTATTTTGGTCATCATAGCCTCAATGATGACCATTTTTATAATTTCAGTGACACATTTTGGTTATCATAGCCTCGATGATGACCGTTTTTAAATTTCTAATGGGGATTTTAATCATCATTATTCACTCATAGAATCCCAGAATAGGTACAAACCACGTTCTCATACATATAAATGAGTAAATACCATTCCAACCACTACTTAATCTCTAACATTCAGAAAAAAGGAGTGGTTCTATGGAGAATAAACCGTGGTTAGCTTACTATCCTCCACAAATTCCTGCTCACCTAAATTATCCACAAGTTCCGCTTACCCATTTTTTAGAAGAAGCTTCTGAACATCATCCAGACAAACAAGCACTAAGTTTTTTAGGGAAAAAAATAGATTATCGGGATCTTGCCAAAGAGGTTAAAAAATTTGCCGGTATTCTAAGGCAACTAGGGGTCAAAAAAGGAGATCGGGTGGCCATTATGCTGCCTAACTGTCCCCAGGCCGTCTTTTGTTACTATGGAGCTTTATGGATCGGAGCTATCGTCGTTCAAACTAATCCACTATATATGGAAAGAGAGCTGATTTTCCAGCTTAATAACGCTGAAGTTGAAACCATTGTCTGTCTAGATCTTGTGTACCCAAAGGTGAGAGAAGCAAAAGCTAAAACGAGACTAAAAAATGTTATCGTCACAAGGATGGAGGATTATCTTCCATTTCCAAGAAACCTTCTATATCCTCTCGTACAAAAAAGAAAAGGGTTATACCCAGCCATAGATTTTTTGGGCGAGGAGTGCCTATCCTTAAAGAACCTAATGAAAGATGCAGAAGAATTCGTAGAACCAGCACAAATCAATCCCAAAACCGATTTAGCCCTATTGCAATACACGGGTGGAACAACGGGAAGGGCAAAAGGGGTGATGCTAACGCACGAAAACCTAGTTGCCAATGTCATCCAATGCAATGCTTGGTTTTACAAATCAGAAGCTGGTGAAGAGAGGTTTCTCGGGGCTGTTCCCTTTTTCCATGTATATGGCATGACTGTAGCGATGAATCTTTCCATCCGGATGGCGGGGACCCTTGTGATGGTACCAAAATTTGATGTGGACCTGTTGCTTAAGACAATTACCAAAGAAAAACCAACCGTTTTTCCTGGAGCGCCCACGATGTATATCGCGTTAATTAATCATCCACATCTTAGTAAATATGATCTCTCCTCTATTGACGCTTGTATTAGCGGATCGGCCCCGTTGCCGATGGAAGTTCAAGAATCCTTTGAAGAGTTAACCAAAGGCAGGCTTGTTGAAGGATACGGTTTAACCGAGTGCTCACCAGTCACACATGCCAATCCAATTTGGGATCACCGGGTGACAGGAAGTATCGGTCTGCCCTGGCCGGATACAGAAGCAAAAATCGTTGATTTAAAAACAGATGAACCCATCCCCCCAGGGGAAATCGGCGAACTGATTGTGCGCGGGCCGCAGGTGATGAAGGGATATTGGAAGAACCCGGAGGAAACTAGACTGGTTTTGCGAGAAGGCTGGCTTTATACAGGAGACTTGGCTTATATGGATGAAAAGGGATACTTTTATATTGTGGATCGCAAAAAGGACATGATCATTGCAGGTGGTTTTAATATTTATCCCCGTGAAGTGGAGGAAGTACTATATGAACATAAGGCCGTGTCTGAAGCGGCTGTAGTGGGTGTACCAGATCCTTATCGTGGTGAAACGGTTAAAGCTTTCATTGTTGTAAAAAAGGGTGCAGCGGTAAGTGAGCAGGAATTAAACATCTTTTGCCGAGAAAGACTGGCAGCCTATAAGGTTCCTAGATTGTATGAGTTTAGAAGTGAATTGCCAAAAACAATGGTAGGAAAGGTTCTTAAGAAGGATTTAATTCAGGGAGTCGACCAAGACCCAACTTGATGTTTGTCATCAGGTTGGTTTTTTGTATCTAACCTAAGTTTTCTTTCGCTTCTTAATATTGACAAAAGTGATTGCCAGTAATAAACTAAACTCGAATGAATAGTCATTCATTACACCATATCGAGGTTTTATTCCATGGCAAAAAAAACAGGTGAGAAGTATCAGGCTATTATTGAAGCGGCAGTTAGGGTGATTGCCAATAATGGGTACCATAACGCCCAAGTATCTAAAATTGCGAAAGAAGCGAATGTGGCCGATGGAACGATCTATCTTTATTTCAAAAATAAGGAGGATCTTCTAATTTCCCTCTTTCATGAAAAAATGGGTGAGTGGATCACGGTAACCAAAGAGGCCATTGATCAGGAGAAGACAGCCCCGAAAAAATTGTTAGCTTTGATTCATACGCATTTTTACCATTTGTCTACGCACGTAAATTTTGCCTATGTGACACAGGTAGAAATGAGACAATCGAATCCAAGGATCCGCGAAGGAGTGCGCAGATCTGTAAAAAGTTATCTCAATTTAATAGATGAAGTCATCGAATTGGGAATGAAGGAAGGGGTATTTCGCTCAGATATCCAGCTCTTTACAATTCGCAAGATGGTTTTTGGCACCTTGGATGAAGCAGTCACCGCATGGTTAATGAATGATCGTAAGTATGAACTGATGAATCAAGTCATTCCCATACACACCCTTTTTATTAATGGATTGAAAGCGGACAAACAATAGCTTTGACAAGGGGGAAATACTATGGATTTTAAAAATGTAAAGCTTACTATGGAAAATCGAATAGGCATTGTAACGATTGACCACCCACCTGCAAACGCTTTAAATGCAGATACCCTAAGGGGATTGTCTGATTGTATCGACTATATTCAGCAAACCCAGGAGATTAAGGTTGTGATCATTACGGGTTCCGGCCGATTTTTTATTGCCGGGGCAGATATTAAGGAATTTCCATCCGCTTACGGTGATCCAGAGAAAGGTAGAGCTTTTGCAGAAAACGGGCAACAGGTCTTTAATAAAATTGAACAGATGGATAAGCCGGTTATCGCCGCGATTAATGGTGCAGCACTAGGTGGTGGATTCGAGCTAGCACTAAGCTGCCACCTAAGAATTGCATCAGACCAGGCGACATTAGGGCTACCAGAGCTTAAATTAGGTCTGATTCCGGGATTTGGGGGAACGCAAAGATTAGCGAGACTCACGAACAAAGCAAAAGCTCTAGAGCTTATTTTGACCAGTCAGTTCATAGATGGGAAGGAAGCAGAGAAACAAGGGATTGTGAATCTATCTGTACCCCAGGATGAATTGATGGCAACCGCCAAGCGCTTTGCCGAGATGATTGCTGAGGAGAAGAGTGCACCTTCCCTTGCAGCAGCGATCCAGGCTGTCTCCAAAGGGTTGGAAATGCCATTGGAGGAAGGGCAAAAGCTTGAGGCTGAATTATTCGCCCAAATGTTTGATACCGAGGATGTGCAGGAAGGGGTTTCCGCCTTCATTGAAAAACGTAAAGCGGAATTTAAAGATAAATAAAAAAAGTTGAGGAGGAAAGAGGAATGAACATTATAGTCGTGATGAAACAAACCTTTGACACCGAAGAGAAAGTTTCCATTCAAAATGGGCAGATCGTAGAAGACGGAGTGGAATTTATTATAAATCCTTACGATGAGTATGCGATTGAAGAGGCTATCAAACTGAAAGAAGAGTTTGGCGGGGAAGTAACCGTTATGACCGTAGGGCCATCACGCGCAGAAAATGCGCTGCGCACTGCTTTAGCGATGGGAGCCGACAAAGCGGTCATCGTGGATGACGAAGAACTGTTTGGTGATGAATACACCATTTCGAAAGTTTTAGCGCATGTAATCAAAGATCGTGACTATGATATCATTTTGACTGGAAATACCTCTGTTGATAATGGAGCGGGTCAAGTAGGTCCGAGATTGGCCGAAGAGTTGGGAATCCCTCACGTTGCAACGATCACGAAACTCTCCATTGAAGGGGCAGTGGCTACTTTGGTTAGAGATGTAGAAGGGGATACGGAAACAGTAGAAGTAAAATTACCTTTGCTGGTTACAGCGCAACAAGGTCTTAACGAGCCACGTTATCCTTCCTTACCAGGGATCATGAAAGCGAAGAAAAAGCCAATGGAAAGGCTTAGCGCAGATGATTTGGAACTCGATCCGCAAACCATTAAGGCAAAAACAGCAATTGTGGAGCAATACCTTCCTCCGAAGAAGGAAGCCGGACGGGTGTTATCTGGAGAATTACAGGATCAAGTGAAGGAATTGGTACAACTTCTGCGCAATGAAGCGAAAGTAATCTAGAGAAAAGAGGGGGAGAATGAACATGGGCAGAAAAGTCCTCGTATTAGCAGAAATTCGTGATGGTGTTTTAAGAAATGTTTCTTTTGAAGCGTTATCAGCTGCGCAAAAGATTGCTGAAGGTGGAGAAATTGCAGCAGCTGTATTTGGCCAAGGCATTTCTGGGGTTGCTTCCCAATTGGCGCAGTATGGGGCAAATCAAGTGTATCTTGTGGAAGATGAGCATTTAAAACAATATACGCCTGATGCTTTCACACAGGCGATGGTACAGC
>Ga0182738_1001236_pt1 | contig 32571 bp, 21 predicted proteins | sample eDN5th30CBELigMG_FD_128876 | JGI IMG/M metagenome (GOLD analysis project Ga0182738, IMG submission 128876) | Enriched Miracle-Growth compost microbial communities from Emeryville, California, USA - eDNA 5th pass 30_C BE-Lig MG (version 2)... ...
AAGGTCAATTTGGGCTGCGATCGGCTCTTTTGCGTTCTGAACTTCGTCAGCCTGCATCGACGAATTCCAGGAATTCGCCTGCTTCGGCTTCCTTGTCAGAACACAAATCGCTCGATCTCGCCGAACAAAGCACCTTTCCGGACAGACTCTCAGCCATGCTGTGCTCTTCTCCTGGTGGACGCCCCAAAGGGCATCGCCCAGAGCAGTTCTCTGCCGTGCCGACGGCGCCAGCACGCTTGCCGGGGGTGGAATTCCGGCAGAAAACGCCATTAACGCATGCGAAATCCCCTTAATTTGCCTCATCCTGCTCTGATTCCGCCAAGTCATCTAGGCAAAAAGTCCGGAAAGAGACAAATGTAGCGGTCTTCAGACTCACGTTGCGGACCACCAGAGGTCCAGAAATACCCCTCCCCCTGCCTCAAAATCGACACTTCTTCCAGTCGGTTTTCCCGATGAATCCCCCTCAAGTAGCGAAAGTGTTGGCCCCCATGACTCGTGTCTGGTGGATGAAGACCTGCCGCCTGATGGCCTTTCTGGCCGTTGTTCCCATGGTATTTCCCTTTGGGGGCCGGATCGGTGCTGCTGAGCCTAAGAAATCCTTTCCGAAAGGTATCACCACAACGACTATGCCCGCTGCACCAGCGGAATGCAGGCTGAATTTCCTGCGGAAGCCATGGCCGGAGGTGCTGCAAAAAGTGGCTGAGGAAACTCAATCCACATTGATCATGCCGGTCCCCCCTGCCGGTTACTTCACTCGCGCAGATCTGGAACGCCATTCCCGCGAAGATGCGGTCCGCATTCTGAATCGCGATCTGGAGAAAACGGGGTATCGGCTCGTCGCCAGCAACGACAACCTTGAAGTCACCCCCATCAAGCGGAAGGCCCCCGAATACGAACCGCATGTCTCACGGACGACGCCCCCCCCGGCAGAACCGGATTCCAAATCATCCGCCGATCATTCAACAACGATGCCGACCGGAACAAATGCCGGTGTCATTCAGAGAGTCAATCATGAAACCCCGGAGCCGGCAGCTGTCACCACGATCACAATTCATCCTGCCAGCCGCCCGGCCCTGGACATCGCCAAGCAGATTCATGCGACATTCAAACAACGGTCGCATCTCGAGAACACCGGGCCGCACAATCTGCCGGCGTTATTGGTCGATCACTTTGATGAAAAGGCCCGAGAAGCCAAAATTCCATTGTTCGTTCTGGAAATCGATGTTGAAAAGAATGAACTGACGCTGACTGCAGAAGAATCCGTACAGACCGGCCTGAAACAGTTAATCAACAAGCTGGATATCAATCCGCTGGGGACGGCAGCGCTGCCGTCGTTGATGGCCGGGACGGGAACGACTGCCGAAACCGGTCGCAAGCTGGTTCAGCCGTTGCAACTCATCGCCCAGCTTCGCCAGGAACCGAACAAGTCCGCGACACCATTGCTGGACGGACCAGCAGGTTCCGCGTCTCAAGACTCCGATGCTCCTGCAGCGCCGGGGACGGGCGGAGAAACGCCGACTCCAAATGCCGCAAATGGAGGACTCCCGGCCTTGCTGGGGAATCTGAAAGGGGACGTGGCGATTGAGGCCCTGAATGATCTCGACCTGCTGATTCTCCGTGGAAACGAAAAAGACGTGGAAGCGGTCATGCAGGTGATTCGCGCGATCGAACAAATGGCCATGGGCAGTCTGCCCGAAGTGCATCTGCTGCGGCTGCGTTTCGTCGATTCGCAGTCGATGTCACAGCTTCTCAATGACGTCTACACCCGCATGACCGAACTGCGCACCAATAATGCACAACAAAGTCAAGTGGCTGTGCGTGTGGTGCCCGTTGTCACTCCCAATGCTGTCCTGATCCTGGCCTCCTCCAATGCCATGGATGCCGTTTTGCAACTGGCGGATGAACTCGATCAGGCGATTGATCCGACTCATGAAGTTCAGATTTTCCGGCTCAAACATGCTGTGGCCAGTTCTGTCGTGGAGATGCTCACTGCATTTTACACTCAACCCCCCGTGGGGCTGGGCACGCGTCTGAAGACGGCTGCCGATCCCCGGACCAACAGCGTCGTCGTGCAGGCGAATCCGCGCGATATGTCAGAGATTGCGGAGTTCATCAAGGGACTCGATAACGAGCAGGCGGCCGCCACCAGCCGGATGCGGATTTTCCCGCTCAAGAGCGCAGCGGCCGAAGATCTGGCCGCCTTCCTCAACAATGCCATTCAAAGCGTCCTGAACCCTCCCCGGATGATGGCCACCACCACCGGACAGGGGGCGTTCGGTCAACAACAGCAGGCGGGCACGAATACCGCCACACAACAGGTTCGGTCCACGGTGCTGGAGTTTCTGGCGGAAGGGGGCCAGGAGTTGATCCGGTCCGGACTTCTCAATGACATCCGCTTTAACGCGGACCCCCGTACAAACAGCCTGCTGGTGACTGCTTCTGAACAAAGTATGCCGCTTGTGGAAGAGTTGATTCGGATGCTCGATCGCCCCAGTAACGCACTGGCGGAGATTAAAGTTTTCCCGCTGAAGAATGCGGACGCGGTCAATGCCGTCTCGCTCCTGGGAGAACTGTTCAATGCCACTGGCACGCAGGGTCAGGGCCAGAACTCCCAGAGTAATACGCTGGGGATGGAACTGCTGGGGACTCAGGGAAGCGGCAATAGCCTGATCCCTTTAAGGTTCTCCACAGATGCCCGCACCAATAGCGTTGTGGCGATTGGGGGTGCAGATGCTCTGCGGATTGTGGAAGCGATTTTGTACAAACTGGACTCCAATGATGCCCGCAATCGGCAGACCACGGTGTTGAAGTTGCGAAACAGTCCCGTCGCGGATGTGGCAGCAGCCATCAATGAGTTTCTGGCAGCTCAGCGGCAACTGGCCACGATCGACCCCGATCGGATCAGCACCAGCCAGCTTCTCGAACAGGAAATTATCGTCACTGCCGAGCCGATTACGAACAGCCTGCTGATCAGTGCCACTCCCACATACTTCAAACAGCTGGAAGAAATCGCCAAGCGACTGGACGCTGAACCGGCACAAGTCGTCATTCAGGCCATGATGGTGGAAGTGGTGCTGGATAATACCGATGAATTCGGTGTGGAACTCGGGTTTCAGGACCCGGTGCTGTTTGCCCGAAGCGCGATTGCCGATCTGGTCACCACAAACACCACGACCACTGTTCCTGGAGTCGGAAATGTGCAGACCACGAACATTGTCTCTCAATCCGCGACACCCGGATTCCTCTTTAACAACAATCCACTCGGCAACAATAACAGCGTGACGAATCCGCAAACGGTTGGGACACAAGGCCTGAGCAGTTTTGCGATGGGCCGGACCAATAATGACCTGGGTTATGGCGGACTGGTGCTCTCTGCCAGTTCCGATGCGGTGAGCGTGCTGATTCGTGCTCTGGCAGCCCGCCGCACATTGCGGGTGCTCAGCCGGCCACAAGTGCTGGCGCTGGATAATCAACAGGCTCAAGTGCAGGTGGGACAGGTGGTGCCGGTGCCCAACGGAGTGAATCTTTCTTCCACCGGACTTTCGCAAACCAATGTGCTGCGAGATGCTGCGGGGATCATTCTGACCGTCAGTCCGCGGATCAGCCCGGAAGGTCAGATCGTCATGGAAGTGGCTGCGGAGAAGAGTGCCTATCCCGATCTGAACAGCGGTGTTCCGATCGGCAGTGATGGCAATGGCGGATTCGTTTATGCTCCAGTGAAAGACATCACCACAGCCCGCACCACGGTGAAAGTTCCAGACGGGCAGACCATTGTCGTGGGGGGCATGATTACGAAAAACGATATGGTCACCGAACGGAAAGTCCCCTACCTGGGAGACCTGCCGCTGCTGGGGAAACTGTTCCGCTTCGATTCCTTTCAGAACAAACGTACCGAGTTGCTGATCTTTTTGACCCCCCGCATTGTGCATAGTGATGCGGATATGGAGCAGATCAAGCAGATTGAATCGGGCCGGATGCACTTCTTCCAGGATGACGTCGAATCCGTGCACGGACCGATTTTTGGTGTTCCCCCGGACATGACCTATCCACTAGATGTGTTGCCACCTGTGAAGGATTCGCCGAAATCGATCTTCCCAGCCCCGATTGTGGAACCGCAGAGAGATTCGATTCCTCCCGCTCCTGCTCCTAATACGATCAATCCCGCTTCCGGAGCCAAGGCCATCGATCAGAAAGAACCATCCGTCAGGCGTCTGGGTGAGGTCTCCACGCCATGAACCATTCGTCATCACCACTGCGGATAGGAACCCGCACTATGTTTCGAACCACCCGCCTGCTCGCAATGGTCATGCTGGCTTTGGTCTGTACCGGTTCGGGTTGCCAGTTGTTTAAGGGTGGAAAGCTCTCCTCCATTCCCAACGCCGATGAGGAGCATCCCGTCGTGGAGATCATCTGTGTCTGGCAACCAGGCGAAGGGACCGGACTGGATGGGCTTCCCTGCCGGGGCTTTGCGGGCCAGATCCTCTTTTTTGCACTGGGGGAAAAAGCTCCCGTTCGCGTGAACGGCAAAGTCCGTGTGTATGTCTTTGACGATCAGGGAACGCAGGAAGAACAGGAACGCCCCATCCATCAATTCGATTTCGACGCGAAATCATTTCAGAGTTTCCTGACACAAACAAATATGGGGGGAGCCTACCAATTGTTCATTCCCTATACCCGTAAAGGCAGCCATAGCGCCTCATGTACCCTGCGTGTCCGTTATCGCCCCGAGGAAGGGAGCAGCGTCTACTCGAAAATGGCCACAATTGTCCTGCCCGGCACCACATCGCGCAAAGCGACACAATCCATTGAAGAAGCGACCTCCACAACCAGTCGGGAATCAAAAATGATTGCGGAAGTCCTCCAACTGGGCGAAAAAACCGAACAGACAGAGCAGAACCAGGTCATGCTGGCCGGCGGAAGCGAAAATGCTTCATCTCACGAAGCCAATAAACAGCGTTTGCGAAAGACCCTGACAGAAATTTCGAAGATCGACCCCGCGACCGCAACCTCTCTCTCACCAGATGCCTCCAGCCAGGCCGTTCATGAAAAGCCGCAATCGTTCCAGAGACATCCCTTGTCGGAAATGAAGCCGGCTGAGAGCGGTTCGACTTCTCGACATCCCATCTTGTCCGAGGACGAACCGGCAACTCCACTCGCCACACCCGCTGCCGTTCCCAGAACGTCTGCTGAAAAACCGATCGAGACATCTGCGGAGAAGCCCACGACAGAGAATTCCATAGAGAAAGTCGCTGAGAAGCCCACGGAAGAGGCTGCTGAGAAGCCCGTCAAAATCTCTGCGGCATCCCATCATCCGCTGGCAGAGTTTGACTAAGCAGGGCAGGGCTTTCGCTTTGAAGATGGCATGGGAGGCGAGGCTCCTGCCGAGCCGCAAACGAAGGAAAGCGTGACTTTTCATGCGGCTCAGCAGGAGCTTCGCCCTCCCGGAAGTTGCCCATTTTGAAACAGGCGACGCCCCTGTCGCAGGCTCGACAGCCTGCGGCAGAAAATCCGGAACTTGTGACGAAGTTGTGAGTTAGATCGCATTAATCCCGCGTGGACCGCGTTCCGCCACGCGGAGAGTCGCCTTTCACCAGTCGAAACGCGCGCTGCGCGGGCTCAGGCCAGAGCAACTTGCTCTAAACTCAATTTGCAAAAAATTCGACCCGAACTGATTGATTCGGGGTTTAATATGAAGAGAATAATGGCAGGACTTCCCAGTTTGGAAGCTTGATACTTTTCCCCCTTCCCTTTTCGCCGGTGGGATAATTGAACATGTTACGACGTCTGATCTCGAGAACATTGACGGTCGCCCCTGTGGCAGTGACGCTGGTCGCGGGTCTCGCGATGTCGAATGTGGCCAGTGCCCAGTCTTTGTTCGGTTCGTCCGGAGCATTGTCGAACACCTCTGCTTCGAACGCCGGTGGCGGACGCTCGTCCTCAGGCGCTGGGGGAATGTCCGGCGGCAGTTCAGGATTCGGGTCATCATCCGGCAGCATGATGGGTGGATCTGGTTCCGGCAGCAGCGGGATGGGTGGTCAGATGGGTCAGTCTACACTCACGCAGTCCATGCTCAATGCGGGGGATGGAAGTCTGGGACAAACAGTGGGGACCAGTGGATTTGTCGGCCGGGGAGATACTGCTGGTCGATTTGTCGGCAGTCAGAACGCATCCCGCCAGCAGGTGACTGGGGGAGGACAACAGTTTTCCGCTTTGCAAAATCGCAACCAAAACAGCAACAATAACAACGAGGCTCCGAGGCTGTTGATGCGGCCACAAGTCCGACTGGGATTTGAGCCCTCCTTCCAGGAACAGCTCCGAGTCCTGCCAGCCATGTTGGAAACCCGTATGGCCTCTCTGCCCGCGATTGGGACTCGGGCTGATGGTGTACACCGGCAGGTGGACGCAACCGGTACCGTCACCCTGACCGGCAGGGTCGCCAGCGAAGAGGATCGTCGCATGATGGAAATTCTGACACGCATGGAGCCGGGTGTCCGCGACGTCAAAAATGACCTGCATATCGCCGAATGACAAAGCACTCGTGCCCTGCCAGGGCTTGGATTTGGGGCGCGTCATCACGAAACGTCCTCCGTTGTCGGACTTTAGCGTTGAGACGAACCCCAGTTTTTAGAATAGACAAAGCACTCGTACTGCTCCGCAACTTGGGGTTCGGGTCGGTTTCTCACAATGCCGCTCCGTTGTCGCTCACCTCACTTTTTCCTAATGAAATTTGAGTTGCATTAGAGCAAGTTGCTCTGGCCTGGGCTCGCGCAGCGCGCGTTTCGCCTGGTGAAATACAACTCGCCGCGTGGGGGGACGCGGTCTATACGGAGTGAATACGATCTAGACGTTGGAGTCATAATGATCACCTTCACTGCCCGTCACGGACGCTCAGCCAGTGAACGCCCACAGCTACGGGACTCTCTCCAGGCAGGGTGATCAGTTCACCGGTCAGCGGGTCTCATCTCAACCCGCCAGTCCCCGGTTACAGTTGTTGTCCTTGGGATCAGACTCTAATCTGGATTCCCGGACCCCGTTCTCAATTCCATTGCAAGTGATTCATTCATATCAAGAATGGATGAAACTTACGTCAGTCGTTCCAGGTTTGATCGGGTGAAGAGAAGGAGTCAGGTCTGGGTTCAAAGGTCGGGACAAGGGCCTGCAAATTGTTGAATTTCCTGACCTCTGATTCCCGATCTTTGACCTCTCGCTGTCGCTGCTCGCAGGCTTGGCTGTCCCGTATTTCAGATTTAAGGTCTCATGATGATGACGTCCGCTCGAATTGAACCGACGCTCTTGCGTAAATTGAATGAGCGGCGAGTGCTTGAATTAATTCAGCAGCGCGGGCCCCTTTCGCGGGCGACCGTCACGCGGATTTCGGGAATGAGTGCACCGACTGTTTCCAAAGCTGTCGCCTCTCTGCTGGAAGCAGGGCTGCTGGAAGAGATTGATGCTCCCGTGGCTGCATTCGGTCGACCGGCCAAACTGGTCCGATTGGCTGCCGCCAGTGCCCAGGTACTGGGTGTCGTCATCGAACCGGGTCAAACCTGGGTCGTGGCCAGCGGCATCGATGGTCGTATTGATCCTTCCCGTTCCAAAGCATTTCCGACCAGCGGTGATTATGAAACGCTGATTGATCGGATTTCTGCGGAGTTGCAACACCTGCGGGAAGATATCGCCGGCGAGGTGCATGGAGTGGGCTTGACTGTTCCGGGTCTGATGCACGCCACGACAGCAAAGGTACTCATTTCTCCCAACTTGCATCTCCTGGATGATCACGCTCCGGGGGAAGACCTGGCTGCCCGGACCGGTCTGAATTGCGTCGCCCTGCAGGAATCTCATGCCTTGTGCGTGGGGGAGAAGATGTTTGGTGACGCCCGGGGATTAAACGACTTTGCCATGATGGATGTCAGCACCGGGCTGGGATTGGGAGTCATGAGTGGCGGCAGGCTGCTGACCGGCCATAGCGGACTGGCGGGTGAACTGGGTCATATTACCGTTGCTCCCAATGGCATTCTTTGTGGTTGCGGTAATCGCGGCTGCCTGGAAACGCTGGCGACGGATGCCGCTCTGGCCCGTGCGATTTCTGCCCGCATGGGCCAGACGGTGGAGATCAGTGACGTCGTACAACTGATTCGAGAAGGGACCGTTGATGCCCGGCAGGAATTGGATCAGGTCGCAGAATACCTGGCCATTGCCTGTGCCGCCGTCATCAATATTTTCAATCCGACCGCTTTCTTTGTACATGGCGCACTCTTTGCCGCAGCCGACCACCTGTTCGAACTTGTCCTGGAACGAACCCAGTCCCGCGCACTCAAGCCTTCCCTGGCAGACTGCCGTGTGGTGCAGGCCCGGGGAAGCAAGCAGCAGGCAGCCATTGCGGGCATCCTCCGGCACCTGACCCATTCCTGGGCACCAACTCTCTCTTGAGCCTCTCTCTTGAGCAGACAGCCAGACCAAGTTGCTCTGATCTCTCCCGTCTGATTTGTCCCGGTGGTAAAAGCGTTTCGATTGATGAAACGCTGCATCCCGCAAGCAGAACATGAACCAGACAGGGTGAAGCGTTCTCTTCCCGGAAATCATCGCGGCGAGCGATGAAAATGAATGTGCTTCCAGGCTCCGTCCACCCGCTGCCAGATGCGGGTCTCATCGGCCACGACAGTCACGGGAGCCCCATCGGCATTCAACTTTTGCACCACCCGGGCATAGCAGACAATTCCCACTTCGCCGATCACGCGGATGTGGGGAGAGCTGACGGATGACTGACGGGGTGTGGCTCCGCCGGGCAAGTCGAAATAGAACTTATGAAACGGAAGGCCAGCCACCAGATGCCCTTCCGTTTCCGGCTCAAAACAGGTGATCTGATCATCACACAACTGGGCATATGTCGCCCAGTCACCAGCGTCAATCGCCTGCAAAAGCTTTACAGAAACCTCAAGTAGCTCATTTTCAGGAGTGGGCATTTTTCAACCGATGGCTGATGAATTGAGAGTAATTTCCATTCGCACTGGGGAAAAGATTATCGAAAGACGTCTGGAACGCCAACGGTTCTCAGTCAGTCGTTTTCAGTCTGACCAGTTGGAGGCAAGGGGAAAGAGGAGGGAGAAAGAGGGGAAAGCATCGATGACAGTCTTTCCTCTGTTCTCCTGACATCACACTGGAGCGAACTTCCAGGCCTGGAATGATGGTCAGTTGATTTTCAACATGCGTACGCGGTGGTTCTCGCTGTCGCCGATATAGAGATTTCCCCGGGGACCGATGCAGATGCCATGTGGCCGGGCAAGGCGGCATTTCAAGGGATCTCCGTCCGGGCCATCGCCCCGTTTGCCATCCCCTGCCACGGTTTCCACGTGCCCGTTGGCTGCACGAATGACGCGGATGGTGTGGCTTTCCGTGTCGGCAAAATAAATATCTCCGTTGAGGGCCATCGCCACTCCCTTGGGGCCGGAGAGCCGTGCTTCCCGGCCGGGGGTGCTGATACTGGAATAGCCACCCTTGCCGGTTCCTGCCAGCAGCGTCAAAGATTTCTCTTTCATCTGCACCTTGTAGATGGCGTTCCCTTCCCGCATGGTCAGGATGCCCGTCTGGCTGTTGACCATTTCCATTGCGCGGGGACCGGGTAAACGCAATTCCTCAAAGCCCTGTGTGAGCGGGAGCAACTGCTGTTTGCCTCCGCCGATGAGTGTGGTGATGATTCCTGTTCTGGCATCCACTCTGCGAACCCGCAGATTTCCGATGTCACAGATGTAAAGATTGTCTTCCGGATCGAGGGTGATGGAGTGCGGCTGCTTGAGCTGGGCATTGACCGCCGGCCCCTCATCTCCCGAGAACCCAGCGATCCCTGTCCCCGCAATGGTGGAAATAATCTTCGTCTCAGCATCAACGCGGCGAACAACAGCGTTCTTCATATCCACTGTGATGAGATTTCCCTGCGAATCAAACCGAACCTCATAGGGTTCATTCATCAGTGCGGAAGTGGCTGCACCACCGTCGCCGGCAGATCCCAACTGGCCGGTTCCCACCACAACCGTTCCGATTCCCGTTTTCAAATCGATACGCCGAATCAAATGGTTGGCGATTTCACACACATACAGATTTCCATCCGGTCCCACGACCAGCCCATACGGTTCGCCAATGGAGGACGAGGCTGCCGGACTGCCGTCGGGACCATTTCCCTTCACGCCGTTCCCTGCCAGCGTGACGATCTCGGCTCCCCGGGCGGCCAGTCCACCCAGAAACATCAGACACGCCAGAAGCCCTGACAAAGCTTGCAGAGAACTTGCTCGCGGAAAGGAAAGTCTCTGTGTCCGGGAGGTCTTGGTCGCGGCACTGAAAAGCCCTGACAAAACCTGCAGAGGACTTGCTCGCGGAAAGGAAAGTCTCTGTGTCCAAGAGGTCTTGGTCGCGGCACTGAAAAGCCCTGACAAAACTTGCAGAGGACTTGCTCGCGGAAAGGAAAGTCTCTGTGTCCAAGAGGTCTTGGTCGCGGCACTGAAAACTCTGATCAGGCGGGACATCAATATCCATTCTTTCTCTGGGGAAATCTGCTGATGGGAATCGCCTTACGTAGCGAAACGATGAATCGTTGAGTTCTCTCTGGATTGAAGAAAGACTGCGACAGATTTTCTGAGGGAGCAGGTTTTGTTGCAAAATTTTCAATCTGCAGAATCTGCCGGTTCAAATTGACCTGAATCGGCTATTCCTGCCGGTCCGAATCTCATACATGTTCGCCATTCCCGCCCCGCCGTCAATCACGACGACGGCCGCCTGACACGGGCATCTGAATGGAGTGTTGATATGTCTCGTTTTTCATCTGCAATTTTTCCATCTGTAATCTGGTCCCTGGGGGCAAGCGTTCTGCTCACTTTCGCTGCCGGCTGCACACCGACATATTATCAGCCTGCCCCGTACTATAGTCCCAATCCAGCCACCCCCAGCTATCCTGCTGCTCCGGGTTATCCTGTCACGTCTCTTCCTACCGATCCCGTTACGGGGCCAATTGCCTCCAATCCTGGTTATCCTTCCATTCCCGCCACGCCGGTCAATCCGGGCAATCCAGCCAGCCCCAGCGGTCCGGTTGTGATGAATCCTGATCCGCCGAACACGCTGCCGGTTTCCACTCCCACCAATAATCCCGTTCCCATTCCGGCGAGTCCTGGGACCTCGCCCAGCACACCCAGTTCTCCGACTCCGCCGGCGGACATCACCGCACAGTGGGCACCATGGCCCATGCCTCCGAAGACCAGCGTGGCGGTGGCTTCCACACAACAGGCCTCTTCTGCCCCGCAACGTTCATCGGGCGCTATCGTGCACACCTCTAGAAAACCACATCGGGGACGTCACCGCCATTTGAGCCTGGCCACTCGACCCGGTTCCCATGCAGAACGGACCTCCCGCATGGAAGCTTCTCTGACAACTGCTGTCGCCTCTGCCGCTGCTGAGGAGGCAACTTCCGGAATCCTGCCGGCCAATGGCACTTCGTCATCGGATGACCATCAACTGGTCGATGGTGCAAATCCCACTCCCATGGAAGACCTGCGGTATCGCGGTGGGAAAATGCTGCAGAATATGGGCTATGTCAATCTGTATATCAGCGGCGAACAAGGCTGGAATATGAACGACGTCAATAACATTGATCGCAGTCTGGCAGCCGCCATGAAAGATGAACATCTCAACAATGTCATCCGGCAGTATTTCAACAATGAGCCGATTGGCACGGCTGTCTATCCATCACATCCGCTGGTGGGTTACATCCCCAAAACAGTCTCGCGTGGTGACATTCAATACTTTGTCCAGTATCTGTATGGACAGGGTTATCTGTCGAAGTATGACCTGGGAAATACGGTCTTCAACTTCCTCTGTCCGCCGGGCACGATTCTTTCTGATGACGATGCCCGTTCCGGGAGTGCGCTCACGGAGTCTCCCCTGGGGATGGCAAACGCTCAACAGGAGGCGGAAGATGAACGGCCGGATATCCCCGGCTTCCCGGAAAGCGAAGCAGAAATCGATTCCATGAATGGACTGGGGGGCTATCACGGTTCTATTCATATCGGTAATCAGACCATCTATTACTCCGCCGAAGTCTTTTCTGAAAGCCGACCGGATGGATTCAGAAATGGGATTCCCGCCTTTCCAGAAGGCTGGAAAAACACAGTCGCCACGATGTATCACGAACTGCAGGAAGCCCGAACCGATCCCGATGTGGAAGATGTGATCCGCAATCCTTATCAGCCGAATATCGTCAGCAAGCTGGGTTGGACATCTGATGCCGGGGAAGAAATTGGAGACTTCCCGCTGCATGACAACGTCTCGATCAGAACGATCATTCAGGATGTGCCACTCGCCGACGGCAGCGGAACAGTCCCCATTCAACTGCAATATTCCAACGCAGTCCATGGCCCCGAAGGACCGATCCCACAACTGCATGCTCCAGCTGCCAGATAAAGCTGCCAGGTCAAGCTGCGACAGTACTTCCAGGTTTGACAGGCTATTGAAGAGAGGGGCCAGGGATCGGGGAGCAGGTCAGACAGTTCGGTGATTTTCGGTTGACACAATGTGTTATACAACGTGTTACTTGCCGGGTCTGGGGGGCGCGGTAATGGTCTGGCGCAGAGGATGCTCGGGGAGCAGCCAGGCCAGCAGAAATCCGATTCCCGCAACTCCGGCAGAGACGATAAAAATCGTGCTGAACGAGGCTGCAAAAGCCTGGGAATAGAGCATGCGGGTGGCTGTGGGGAGTTCTTGCAGAGAATGCGGACTGATGTTTGCGATTTCCTGCGAAGTGTTCAGACCAGCCGGCAGCAGTCGAGCCAGATTGTCATGCAGCTGGGCAGTAAAAATAGTTCCCAGAATCGCGGTTCCAACCGATCCTCCCATCAATCGAAAGAGGAGCGCTCCCGATGTGGCGACTCCCATATCGCGGTATTCCACCGCGTTCTGCACGGCAATGATCAGCACCTGCATCACCATCCCCAGACCCAGACCGACCCAGAGAAAACACAATGAGTTCACCAGCACGCTGGCATCGGCGGGCATCTGTGAAATCGCTGCAATTCCACTCCCCATCACTCCCATGCCCAGGATGGGAAAAAACTTGTAACGGCCCGTTCGACTGATGATCTGACCGGATGTAATCGACATGGTCAGTACGCCGGCCATCAACGGCAGCAATTGCATTCCCGAAGCAATCGGCCCCACTCCCTTGACCACCTGCAGATACACCGGGAGATACGTCACCGAACCCCATAAGGCAAATCCCACCACCATTCCCAGTGCAGAACTGACACAGAAAGAACGGTTCAAAAACAATCGCAACGGCAGCACCGGCTCAGCGGCAAAGCGTTCCACGATGACAAACAGAATCAGCGTGAGTGTCACCATGCCAATCAGGCTCAGCATGAAGGGAGACTGCCAGGGATAAGTCGTCCCTCCGAGATCGGAAATCAGAATCACTCCGCAGAGAAATGCAGCGAACAATGCGCCCCCCAGATAATCAATGGCATGACGCACTTTCTGGCTGCGGGACGGGAGCGTGGCCGCCAGCACCAGCATGGCGAAAACTCCGACGGGAAGATTGATGTAGAAGATCCACCGCCAGGTCCAGTGTCGCGTAAGATAACCACCAATCAACGGCCCGATCACACTCGCCACACCAAACACCGCACCAAAAATTCCCTGATATTTTCCACGTTCCCGAGGGGTGACCACATCCCCCACCGCTGCCTGTGTGGTCACCATCAGGCCGCCTCCGCCCAGTCCCTGCAGGAAGCGGAACAGAATCAGATGCGTCATGGTCTGGCTCAGGCCGCACAGCACAGAACCGATCAGAAAAATCACGATCGCCGATTGCAACACAATCTTACGACCGTACAGGTCGCCCAGCTTTCCATAGATTGGTGTCACAATTGTCTGTGCCAGCAGATAGGCTGTGACGACCCAGGAGAGATGTTCCAGCCCTCCCAGTTCACCCACAATTGTGGGAAGTGCTGTGGAAACGATGGTGGAATCGAGAGCAGCCAGCATGAGTGCCAGCATTAACCCCAGGAAGACCATCAGCACCTGACGATGCGAAATCGGTTGCGGGCCATCTTGAACATCGAGAGACACCGATCCAGCTGGCTTCATATTCCACGATGATCCAAAAGCAGATTGAAAAAGAAATTTCCCTCGCTGAGAACAATCCGGCATGATGGGCCTGCGAGGTTCATCGGATTGTCGCGAAGGAAACCGATCCGTCGAGCCTTTCGATGGTGTGAACTGCTGTGAACTGAAGAAAATGCTCCTCTTCTCTCACGGACGTCCTTGATTTTTGCGTACTGAAGATGAAATTATTACGTTTTCTTCATGTTTTTCGCCAATTCTCTCGTGCTCTGTCAGGGCTTGGTTTCAGGGCGCCTCCTCGTAAAATGTCCTCCGTTGTCGGACTTTGCGTTGAGATCTGCCCGGATTTTTAGAGTTGACATCTCGAGAGTCCACTTTTCGTTGGTCTCGCCATGCTGTGACTTGCCTGCCTGTCTGATATTCTGCATCTCTTCCGGCATGGACCGGCTTGTAGCGGCCTGTCAGGGCTTGGTGTTGGGGTGCGTCATTGCGAAACGTCCTCCGTTGTCGAACTTTGTATTCAGACCTACCCCAATTTTCAGAATAGACGCGGCACTAGTTTTAGTTTGAGGGGACTGCTCCCATTCTCTGCCCATGCGGCAGTTTATTGACGAACCAATCATTGACAAACAGAGGAAGAAAATGTCGAACGAAAAGTTGATCGGACTTGTTTTTGCCATTGCCACTGCCATTTTCTGGGGACTTTACGGACCTGCTCTCGGGAAAGCGCGCGTGGTCGGAGAGACTCCGTTCAAAGCCTATATTTTTATCGGTCTGGCATATCTGATCTGGGGCATGATTGGAGGGATCGTGGCGGTGAAGGCCACGGGGGGGACTTTGGCATTCAAACCAGAGTCGATGAGATGGGGCTTCGTGGCAGGGACGCTCGGGGCGTTTGGAGCACTGACACTCACCTATGCCATGTTCTCCGCCAAAGATGCCCGCCTGGTCATGCCTGTGGTCTTCGGCGGAGCCACTGCGATTTCTGCAATCGCGGGGACTCTCATCGCGCGGAGTCATCATGTCCCTCCCGCACAGATCGCGGGATTCATTCTGGTCATCGTGGGAGTCGTCCTGATTCAGCTGAACGCGACTCACGGACCACCAGCCGCCAAGCCGAACGCCACCCCTTCGACTGCCGACGTCACTTCGACTCAGGCAACAACACCCGAGAAATAGAGCAAGTTGCTCCGGCCTGGGCTCGCGCAGCGCGCATTTCATTTGTTTCATTTGATGAAAGGCTGTTTGCTGCGTGGTGAAACGCGGCCAATGCGGGAGTCATGCGATCTAGTATCACGAGAGTCGTTCCGGGCCTGTTCTTCAGGACAGAGAAGAGTTTGCCGGGGCAGGGCATGGGAATCAGGTATTGAAATGGCGATGGTGGAAGTGCGATGTGAAGTGAGTGCGGAACAGGCGGGCCGGCTGGATCAACTGGTTCAGTCTCTCACTTCCCGTTCCCGCTCTGAAGTTCGCGGAATGTTGTATTACGACTGCATCCAGCTTCATGGAAAGACCTGTAAAAAAGGGGGAATCACGGTTTCCGCAGGGGATGTTGTCGTGGTGACGCATGATCCCCATACCCGTTATCAGGAACCGGCTCATCATCCCACGCCGTCGGCGTTCAATGTCATCTATGAGGATGAGCAATTGATTGTGGTCGACAAGGCCGCCGGGGTGCTGAGCGTACAGACCGATCAGGGGGGCAAGAAAACGCTGGTGGATGCGGTCACCTTCTACCTGCGTCGACGTCACAAGTCGGCCCGGGCAGTCCCCGTGCACAGACTGGACCGTGATACGTCGGGATTGCTGGTCCTGGGCAAATCCGACAGGGTGGCCCAGGCGCTGATCGAACAGTTTCGCATCCGTAAGACGGAACGGGAATATGCGGTGATTGTCGCGGGCAAAGTGCTGCGAAAAACAGGCACCTTTCAGACCTTTATGGCCACGTCCAAACGGTTACAACGTTATTCCGTCCGTCCCGGCGAAAAAGGTGAACTGGCCATCACTCATTACCGCGTCGAAGAGTATCTGAATCAGGCGACTGCACTTCGGGCAACTTTAGAAACCGGTCGCCGAAATCAGATTCGCGTACATTTTGCAGAAGTCGGCCATCCGGTGCTGGGGGACGATCGCTATCGTCCCGATCTGGCAGTCCATCCTGCGTGGAAAGCCAAACGGCTGGCATTGCATGCGGCCATTCTTGGATTTGTCCATCCGCAGTCAGGCAAAGAGATGCGACTGGAATCCCCTTTGCCCCGGGAATTCGAGAAATTCTATCGCACGCAGAAGCCGTTCAGATCGCGTTAGAGCAAGTTACTCCAACTCGCATTAATTCCGCATTGTCCGTCGTACGGATCGACACGCGCAGAGGGAGTCCGACGATTCATCGTTTCGCTGCGGACGACAGCGAAATGATCAATCGGACGATGCGGGGTGAATGCGTTCCAGCTCTCTTCCGTCTTGGCACCAAGGGGGGGATGGCAGGGGGGAACTCCGCGTCAGTGGAGGCTCCGTGCCGGCTGACTGGTCGGGGAATCACGGCGGAATCTGCCGGACTTGAGCGAAAATTCTGATTTTTCGTCCGATTTCGCTATTGCAATGGGATGTTTTCGCCCGTCCATCTTGTGGAATGGAGCGGGAAGGGAGTAGTAAGCACTCCGAGCAAATCAGACCGCTGTTCTTCTGAGAACAAAAGATCCATTTCTGGACGGTCTGAGATGTTCCCTTTTGAGACGTTCCCTTTCGCCCTGCCTGATTTCCCCGTCCTCCTGGCGATTCCGTCCCTCCCTGTTTTGAATTTCGCCCGACATGAATGATTTCCAGCACCAAATTCTGGCGTCCCGGAACTCTCTCGGTACTTCTCTGCACATGGCCCTGCGCACGGTCTGGGGGATGCTGTGTGTGCTGATCTGCACCATGGCATTTGCTCAGGACAGTTCAGGATCACTGACGTTTCCGGAAGAAGAGACCACCACAGCACCCGCGGAGGCCAATCTTCTGGCATTTCCGGAGACCGCACCCAATTTTGTCGATCGGACCATGATTCCCAATGTGGATGAAGATGTGGGTCGAGTCGTGGGGGTGGACGGCCGGTTGGGTTTCATCGGCCTGAAAGCTTTTGGGCGTGACGACAGTATCGCGCCGATCGAACTCTTCCCATACGTGCAGACAGACAATCGGATTCTCTTTGGAGACCTTCGCGGTTTTATCACTACGGATGGTCGGGTGGGGGGGAACTTCGGGATGGGCTACCGGTTCATTGGCCCGAATGATCTCGCTCTGTTTGGAGCCAACGTTTTTTATGATGCAGACAATTCGACCGGACGCACCTTTCAGCAGATGTCCGTGGGCTGGGAAGCGCGGCTGGAAAACGTCGGCATGTTTGGAAACGTCTATCTGCCGGTGGGGACGACCGAAAAAACGATCAGCCAGGCTCTGTATAACGAGCGCTTCAACGATCACAACATTCTGTTCGACGTGCGGAATCGCATTGGGAAAGCTCTGACCGGTCTGGATCTGAACTTTCAAGCCTACCTGCCTGGTGCATTTCTGAAGGAACATCAGGTTCAGGCGACTGCCGGCTGGTATTACTTCCAGGGGAATTCAGAAATCGACTCTATCAGCGGATACAAGTTGCAACTGCAGGGAAACATCATTCCCGCAATTGGGGCCATGGCCTCCGTCACCCAGGATAGTACCTATGGAACCAACGGCAACGTGGGCATCTTCTGGAGATTCGGCAGCCGGGAACTGCCCAGTACCACTCTGCGTGGTCAATTGCGTCGGTTTGTCGACCGTAACTACAACGTCATCCTGGCGCGGCGCACCGAGATTCAGTCAGGGATCGTGGCCCACAACAGTGACGGATCGGTCATGATCGTCCAGCACGTCAGCGACAACGGCGGGGTTCCCGCTGGCTCTGGCGATGGCACGGCCGGCAATCCCTTCACAACAATTGACGACGCCCTGAACGCCAGCCAGCGTCCCGACCTCATCTTCGTACAGAGTGGGTCGGTCATAAATGAAGCAAATACCGTGGTCCTGGGGGATGGCCAGACATTGCTGGGCGAAGGGACTTCTCTTCAGTTCCATGACAACCGCTATGGGGTGTTCAATGTGCCGGGAGGAACGTCCAGCGGCGCGACTCCGCAAATCAAAGTGTTGTCCGGCGATGCCGTCGTGATGGGAAACAATTCGCAAATTGCCGGCTTTAAAATCGTCGATGCGATCGGTCATGGAATTGTCGCACAGAATGTCGACAACATCAGAATCTCCAATGTCACCGTGGAAAATGCAGGAGGAGATGGAATCATCCTCGACAGTATCACGGGCAGCACGGTCTCCAATGTGATGGTTGATGGTGCTGCTGGAAACGGCATCAGCATCATGAACATCGATGACATTTTACAACTCAATAATATTTCCGTGCAGGATACTGCCGGCAATGGAGTTCTGATCGATGGAGGACTGGGGACGATTTCATTCACGAATAATGTTGTAATTCGCCGTACCGGTCTGGCAGGTTTCTCCGTACAGAATATGGAAAAACTGACCGAAACCGACGACAGGGGGACGCCCACCACGGCTGACGACATCGTCACCATCACTCCCAGTATCGTTTCAGTAGATGGGCTGATCATCGACAACAGAAGTGACAGCGGAGGAAGTTACGGCGCAGGGATCAGCACCCTGGACAATGAGGGGCTGATTGGCTTTGGAGCGGTTGATATCAAAACAGAAGGAGCTGCTGCGATTTCTTCCCGCAACGATAATGCACTCCTCATCGGGAATGGCTTTCTGGATAGCCTGAACGCTCCTGTCGCAGATATTGAAGGTTCGGCAATCAATATCGCACTCACCAGCATTTCCGCAGATGGCGGCTCTTTACCCGGCTCCGTGGGGATGCGGTTCAAGGACTCCTCCGGCAGATTGATTGTCTTCGGTGACGGCAAGAACGTAAGCAGCGGCGGCGTGATCAAGAACACTGAAATCGGAATTTTGATGGAGGATGCCGGGGCGGTCGGTCTGCAGACCGTGGACTTCACCGACAACGGCAAGCTCGCCGAGGTTCACAATGCCAACTCGTTGATCATCTCCGGTTCCACAGTCACCGGCACCACAAACCAGTTCGTTGATGCCACCAACCTGATCCAGATGCAGATTCTGCAGTCCTCCTTCACCAATAACACGCTGACCTCCAGTGCGGGGATTCGCTACGTGGTCGACCAGTTGGGCAGTTATACTGCTTCGGTCAGTGGCAATCTTGTCACGACCACCCCCGGTACATTCTTCAGCACACAGACACTGCCGGGTGGAGAAGGGGCCTCACTGGCATATGCCTTTCAGGGGAACGCCGTCGATCTGGGAGCAGTCGCCAATGCCGCCGCTGCAGATCTGAACTGGACCGGTCCCATGCAGGCCTTCCTGACAGGCAACTCGATTGTCGGAACCGGCGCCAGTCAGACCGGATTGCGGGTGCTTGCCGGCGATACCACCAGCCTGAGCCAGTTCAACCTCAGCCAGAACGGCATTACGCTGGGGGGAGCCAATTCCGTGGGAATCGATCTGGATTCCCAGTCGATGATGAATATTGTTGCCGATGCCAACGTCATCTGGATGAACGGTCAGAATCAAACGGCATTCCGGGCCCTCCTCGGGAAGTCTTCGGGTGTGGCCATGGCTGAGAATTCCATTGTCGACAACGCGGGAGGAGGGACAGGAATCCTGTTCACTTCCATTGAAGATGGCAGCCAGATCGCCCTGGATAAGAACTCCATCGATCTCTCGCAGTTCAGCACCTTTGTGGACCAGGGGATTATTGTCAACGCCTTCACCGCAGCGGGCGGAGGAACGCCAGTTGTCACCTTCTTCTCTTCGGTCAGCAACACCATTAGTGGTGCGACAACACCTTATAACTTTCCTGCTTCCGGAGGTCGCGGACGGCTCATCATTAACGATTCGATCATCTTTCCATAAGAGATCGTCATGAACGATCAGTCACGTCCGCCAGCCCGGTCATTCTCAGGACCGAGATTCCACCAGATTCTTGCGAAACATCTCAATGACCTGCGGGTTTGATGAAGAGTCTGATGTGAACAGATTGTTCCCGCAATGGGGAATCACGACCATCCATCAACGCACCTGCATCCGGGAACATTCCACAGGAGTGCGAACCCGCATTTACCGATAATGGTCTACAATATCAAAGTGGTTGACGAGACCTGGCTCCGGTCCGCGCAGCCCATATTCCGAGTTGGAGCGCATGAATCCCGCATAGACCGCGTCGCGCCACGCGGCGAGTTGCATTTCATCAGACCAGCCGAAACGCGCGCTGCGCGGGCTCAGGCCGAAGCAACTTGCTCTAAGCTAATGAATTATTGCAGACATCTTGATCCATCACAGGTTTCTCAATCTCTTTTCTCTTTCTCTCTATTCCCAGGCTGATGACTATGAAATGGAAAATTCTTCCTCCCCTGACAACCTCTGCGATCGCCTTGACCTGCCTGGTCTGGGACCTGCTTGCCCGGGGGCCGACTCTTCTCGGGCTCTGCGGTCTCCTGTTCGTCGGCATCATGATCCTGCAACTCTGGAGAGCGCAGCATCATCTCAAGCTTCTGCAATTGCTGGCAGTGCTCGATCATTATGCCGATCAACAGTCCGCAGAATCGCTCCGATATCCTCCAACGAATGGGGAACAGGGTTATAGGGAACAGGTGAATGGGAAGCGGGCAGCTTATCCCAGACCTCATCTGGAGAGAATGGTTTCGCGGGTTAGAGCGCATTAACTCCACATCGACCGCGTCCCGCCACGCGGCGAGTTGCATTTCACCAGTCGAAACGCGCGCTGCGCGGGCCCAGGCCAGAGCAACCTGCTCTAGCAACTTTCCCCCGGTTTGATTCCCACCTGTCGGGCTGTCACAGTACAATCCCGGCATGTCAAATACGGAATTTCAATTCGAGAAACTGGCGGTCGTGGGAGTCGGACTGATTGGCGGGTCCATCGCTGCTGCCGTCAGATCACGTCGACTGGCCCGCACGGTGATTGGCTGTGGTCGTAACCGGGACCGTTTGCTGGCGGCACAGACTCGAGGTTTATTGACGGCTGTAGCCACCACGCCGGAAGAGATTGCCGATGCGGATCTGATTATCGTCTGCACTCCTGTCGATCGGCTGGCGGTGGATCTCTGCACGTTGCTGGAACAGACCTCCGCTTCCACACTGATGACGGATGTGGGCAGCGTCAAAGGCTCGATCGTGCAGCATGTGAGAACAAATTCTTCACACACGTCCCGGTTCATTCCCGCTCATCCTATTGCGGGATCGCATCTGCAGGGGTTCGAACACGCCGATCCCAACCTGTGTCAGAATCGACTGTGCATTCTCTCGCCACTCGCTGAGAACTCACCCGCAGACATTCAGACGGTCCGCACTTTCTGGCAGTCCATCGGCATGCGCGTGGCTGAATTGCCCGTCGAAGAACATGATCGTATTCTGGCGCTCACCAGTCATCTGCCGCATCTGGCCGCTTCCATCACCGCAGCCATGGTCCACGAATCCTGGTTGCAATATGCAGCAACAGGATACCGTGACACCACTCGCGTGGCCGCAGGTGATCCTGAACTGTGGACTGCCATCTTCACCGAAAACACGGACCAGCTGGCTGCTGCCACAGACCAGTTCATTGACATTCTCACCTCTTTTCGCGACTCACTGAAAGCAGGGCAGAAAGCAGAGATTCAGGCACTCCTGCAATTGGGGCAGGAACGTCGCAGCCATTTTCGTGATCCTGACCTGCAGCCGGAAAAGTAGTCCCCTGTCGTCAGGGCTTGGTTTTGGGGTGTGTTATCGCAAAACGTCCTCCGTTGTCGGACTTTGCATTAAGACTGACCCGAATTTTTAATATTGCAAAGCGGTCGTTTCCGCAAACAACTTCGCGACAGGTTTTGTCAGAGGTTTTGAATTCATGTTGAGACAAATTGGGACATCAGACCTGTATGTCACTCCCGTTGCCATGGGCTGCTGGCCGATTGCCGGTGTCACCAGTATTGATGTCACGCCGACAGACAGCCTGGCCACTCTGCGGGCCGCTTTCGATTCCGGGATCAATTTTTTTGATACCGCGTTTGCCTATGGCTATGCCGGTGAAAGTGAATGCCTGATCGCACAGGCATTGGGAACGCAACGCCGGCAAATCGTGATTGCATCGAAAGGGGGTCTGCACTGGGGGCCGCAACAAAAACAGGTCCGCGATGCCCGCCCGGAAACCATCGTCCATGAATGCGAATTATCATTACAACGCCTGCAGACAGATTTCATCGATCTCTATTATCTGCATGCTCCCGATCCGGACGTTCCTGTCGCAGAATCTGCGGGAGCATTCCTCCAGCTCAAAGAGCAGGGGAAAATTCGAGCAGCGGGCGTTTCCAATCTGACCCGGCTGGAAGACTATGAAGCATTTCATACCGTTTGCCCCATTGCAGCGGATCAACTCCCGTATAACATGCTGCAACGGGACATTGAACAAGATCGTCTCCCCTGGTGCAGAGCGCACAACGTTTCATCAATGGTGTACTGGCCACTGATGAAAGGATTTCTCGCCGGCAAGCTGGCGCGTGATCATGTCTGGAACCCCAAAGATGGACGAAAAAAATATCCCGTATTTCAAGGTGAACAATGGGAGAAGACACATGATTTCGTGGATCGGCTCCGAAACATCGCCCAGTCTGCCGGAATGAGCGTGGCCCAACTGGTCATCGCCTGGACGATCCAGAGACCAGGGATCACCGCAGCCCTGTGCGGCGCAAAGAGACCGGAGCAGATCCAAGAAACCGCACAGGCTCTGCAGGTGCAACTTACTGCAGATCAGTTGCAGCAGATCGACCTGGCCATTCAGACACGCGGAGAAGTTGATAACCGATCCGCCGTCACCTGATTCAGGGTTTTCGCCTTTTTGAATTTGGCACGGGCGAGGCTCCTGCCGAGCCGCAAACCAGGGAAAGCGTGATCTTGCTCGCGGCTCAGCAGGAGCTTCGCCCTCCCGGGATCCGACCCAGTTTGTAAAATGCGAAAGCCCTGTCACCTGATTCAACCAGAACTGTTTCAATTCAAGAAAGTACTTTGTGAACATTGCTGTTCTGGGGCATGCTGAGAGCTGGTATGTACGACGGTTGCAACAGGCCGCCCAGGCTCGCGGATACCATTGCGAGCAGGTCGACTTCCGACAACTTGCTTCCGCTGTCTGGGAAGCGCAGACTCGTATCAAGTCTGGAAGTTATGCCTTGCACCGTGCCGATGCGGTGATCGTCCGCACCATGCCACCCGGCTCGCTGGAGCAGGTGGTCTATCGCATGGATGCCTTGCAGCGCCTGGAGTCCCAGGGCATTCTGGTGCTGAATTCTCCCAAGGCGATTGAGGCCGCTGTGGATAAATTTCTTGCCACGTCCCGGTTGGCAGCCAGTCAGATTCCCACTCCGCGAACTTGTGTCTGCGAAACAGAGGAAGACGCCCTGCAGGCGTTTGAACAACTGGGCCGGGATGTCGTCGTCAAACCCCTGTTTGGAGCAGAGGGACGGGGCATTCTGCGAGTCAGCGATCCCGATCTGGCCCAGCGTGTTTTCCGCACGTTACAGCGAACTCAATCTGTCTTATACGTGCAGGAGTTCATTGCACATGCCGGTTATGATCTGCGTCTGCTGGTCCTCGATGGTCAGGTGCTGGGAGCCATGCGTCGCAGAAATTCGAATGATTTCCGGACCAATGTCGCCCGTCAAGCCGTTGCAGAAATTTACATTGCCAGTCAGCATGAACAGAATCTGGCAGTACAGGCTGCCGCAGCCATTGGAGCTTGTTTTGCGGGAGTCGATTTATTGTACGATCCCGTCGGCACTTGTCTGGTGATCGAGGTGAACGGTGTTCCGGGCTGGCAGGCGTTTGAACGTGTGACAAACATTGCCGTTGCGGATCGACTGATGGATTATCTGGAGAAACAGAAAACATGTCCTTGAATGCCGCAGAGGTCATTTCAGCACTTCGACAGGTCAGTCCGGATCTGTTGCGCTGGTCGGGGGCCATCGCCAAACGGATGAGAACCTTTAATGTGGCGCTGGAAGGAAAATCGTCCGGGAACGCCAATACCGATGCCCTGACGCTGGCCGACCTCACGGTTCAGGAACTGGTTCTCGCCGGCCTGCGCGACCGGGCGCCGCTGTTGCGGCAATGTCGGATTGAAGCTGAAGAAGAAAACGGCGACCTGCAGGCATTTGCTGCAGACAGCCCGCTGGTCATCGCCCTGGACCCCATTGACGGCACAAAATATTTCAAAGATCGCACCAGAGATAGTTATGCCGTCATGATCCATCTGCGCACCGAGTCCGAAGTGATCTACTCACTCGTCTTCGCACCGGAACAGGGGCCGACCGGAACCTGGACACAGGCCTATGATCACACGGTGAAATGCGGTCCGGACGACTTGAATCTGAATGCCTTTGACTGTCTGGAACAGATGCCTGCGATCCAGCCGCAGCAACGCCCCGACTCCAAGCAGATCTATGTCATCGGGTTTCAGAAAAACGATCCGGAAGTGGCTCGCCAGATCACTCAAGCCGGCTTACAGGGATTTGCTCCGGACGACATGCCCGGCAGCATTTACCCATTACTCGCAACGGGCGAATTTGGCGGATCGTTAATCCATACCCCCAATATTTATGATTATCCCGTCTCCCAGCAATTGGCACGACTGCTCGGTGGGAACTCCATCTGGGTTCATAACAGAGAAACAGTGAACTTTTCGACCACATGGATGGATGATCGCGCCGAGATGCTCCGACTTCCGGGAATTGTGGCCACCGCGGACTCCCCGGAGAAGCTGAGGATTCTCGCCGACCTGGCGCAGAGCTGGAGTCAGATCCGATACCAGCCTGAGAACTGATCACAGCCGGGGAACAGGTTCGCAATCACTTCGCCGATTTGGGCCGAAATGTGAAGTGCCAATGGAGACAGCGGAGCGGAATGACAGGAAACCGACCCGAACCCCAGGCTGTGAGGCAGTGCAGAGCACATTCATCCCACATTGACCGCGTTCCGCCACGCGACGAGTTGCCTTTCATCAGTCGGAATGCGCTGTGCGAGCCCAGGCCAGAGCAACTTGCTTTACCCGGCCTCTTCGGCACAGGTGACGCAATGTCCTTTCAAGAGAATCTCCGTGACCTGACCGATTTCGCTCGATCGTCTTCGAGAAGCCGCCGTCAACTCGACATCCGATAAGCAGGTCACTCCGCCGCAGTCCACGCAGACAAAATGAGGATGGTCATCGTTATGGGATTCTGTATTTCGGATCTCAAAACGCCAGACGTGGCCTCCCAGTTCGGTCCGCCGCACCAGATTCGCTTCGGTCAAATCATTGAGATTCCGAAAGATCGTCGTTTTATCAAACCCGGCAGGGACCAGGCGTTCCGTTAAGTTCGCATGCGTGAGCGGAGACGAGGCCATCTGCAGTTCCAGCAGAACCGATATTCGGGCTGGCGTGCTTCTGAGACCGGCGGCTCGCAGCGTGGCACGGGCCTGCTCCACCTGATCAGGTGTCGGACGACGGACAGCCATGCAAAAGCCTCCAAGGGAATCAAGCGGTCATCAAAATCTCTCTGTTTCGAATTCTACTTGAGTGTCGACAGTCAAACAAATGCAGTTCAGGTGCAAATTCAGCGACTCTGGGGACGAATGGGACCAATCAAGACCATCTTCATGATCTCCCTTCAAGCGATGCGGCGACTTTGTCGGAGCCTTCTGATCATGGTGGCAGTCATTCTCCTCCGGTGGGGATGACGGCTCCTCCTCCTCGCCCAGTTTGCCGGTCAGCCCCTGCCTGGGGCGACGTCAGATTCATATATCCATCGCAGCCGGAAGCGGTTGCTTCCTTCATGCTCTACCCAGGATCACAGATTGAGCCTGTTTCGGTTTCACTGGACACAGATGCCACTCAGCTCTCTGGTCACCAGAGTGGTTATGACCACTTTTTCGGGACCTGTGAGCCGCGTTGCCCAAGCGGGGCGGGGATCATCAGCTCTGATCTCGGCAAGATTTATAAAGTGGCCAGGGGCGGGATCGAACCGCCGACACCAGGATTTTCAATCCTGTGCTCTACCAACTGAGCTACCTGGCCGGGTGGGTGAGACGATCCACACCGGAGACGGCAGGAATCGCAGCGTGAAAAATGCCGCATTCCCGTCTCATGAGCACCATGATTGCGGACGGAAGCCGGGCTGTCAATTCAGCGGATGCTGAGAGTTTCGGTTTTCGTGAGCCTGGGTGTTTGTTCCCCCAAAATCGCCATATCACGCAACGCTGGATCCTATTTGGGAAGCGATCAATCCGTTCCCGCGCAGTCAGAATGAGTATCTCAAATGTCAAAGATTCCAATTCGAAGCCATGATCAGGTACTGGTATGATACTTCTGATAATTTGACAGTGTTTCCAAATGCGTTTCCAAATGCGTTTCCAAGCAGTGTTTCCAAATTGGGAAGATTGACCGAAGCGACATCACGAGAAAGACATCAAGAGAAAAGGGGAAGAGGAGAAGGAAAAGCATCGACGATCGTCTTTCCGCTTGTCGCAATCCGATCAGACTTGGAACGACTGTCTGACCATTTTGTCTGGACGGACTGTCTGGACAGATTCTAAAACGAGAGCAACTTGCTCTTGTTCCCGAAGTTAGCAACGCATGATTCCTTAACAGGTGATCGACGGATGAATGGTTGGTTTTCAAAACCTGCGGGGAGCGTCTTCAAATCGGAAGTTCCGGATGCGCCACAACCGTACATCATCCGTTGTTGCAGTTGCGGGGAAGAACAGCGAGGGCTGCGGCAGGCAGAATTCCAAAGACTGGTCTGCAAAGTCTGTGAAACGCCGCTGTTCATCCTTCCCCGGGATGTTTATCCCGTTCCTGCGGTTAAGGTCGAACCGACAGTGGAATCCGGGACTACGGGTGCGATTGCGGTGCTGGAAGAAGAATCATTCAGCTCGCAACGCGAAGAATCCAAACCTGCTCAGAAGCAGCGGAAAAGGAAAAACTCTGTCAAGCAGAAGCGTGACAAAAAGCCTTCTGCGCCAGCGGCACTTCCGACATTGTCCGAGCTCCGGCAGCGTATTCGAGATGCTGAAAAGCCCAAACGGGTGGAGGTGGCGGAAGCGGTTCCACAAAAGCCCGGTGCCCTGGATGGAGTGGGAACAGCATTAGGGGAGATGGGACGGGGAGCGCATCGGGAGTTTGTTCGATTCTGGAGTCCATTTCGAATACTGGCACTGGTGGTGGTCATTGTCATGCTTTTTACTGGAGCGTGGACAATTCGCCAAAGTCTGCTCGCCAACGCCGTGAAAATCGCAAAGCAGGAAGGAGAGTTGGGACTGGCCGCCATCGACAGCGAAGACTGGACCAAGGCACGGGATCATCTGCAACGGGCGGCGGCGGCATTGGATCGTCTGGGGCGTACCGATGCGGAATCGCAGACGATTCGCCAGTACGCGCGGGAAACCCAGGCCCAGTTTGGATTGTGTGATCTTTCCCTTGAAGAGTTGTTGACGAAAGCTCAAGCTGAGTTGCAGGGACGGGATCAAAAAGATGATCGGAAGAATCGACTGCTCATCGGCTATCAAGGAGACTGGATGGTCATTGAGGGACTGGTCAGAGATGTGGGGAAAGGCAACTCTCGTTCGAGAAATTATGAAATCCAGCTTCCCGCGGGTCCACATGGGCAGCAGGCAATCATTCGCGTGAATTTTCCGGTCCTCAGAGAGATGATCCCTCTGGATGGCCAGAAGTCCTTACTTCTGGCGGGAGCGATTCAGGACATCGAATTGACGAAAACGGGGCAATGGATGGTGACATTGAACCCGGCGTCGGGGTTTCTCTGGACGCATCTTAATACTTATCGGGCCATCGGATTCGAATTCAATCCGCTGAAGCCGCAAGCGGTTGTGGAAGAGGAACTGCGAATTCAGGCTCGAGCAATGGGAGTACCACCATGATGCATCTCTGGCGATCTCCCAGACAGGCATTGCCAGGCATATTCTGTCTGGGGATTCTGTTCCTGATGAATTCTGGAATCGCGCGGGGAGAAGTCCGTTCAATTCAGGAGTTTATGACCTTCAAGGAGAAATGGGAGACATTTGTCCTGACAGAATATGTCTGGCAACTGGAAGGTCGATATTCTTCCGTGAATGATGGGACGCTGACGTTTACGAACTGTCCGCTGCCGTTTCGAATCTCGTCCAGCATGGCCAACAACCGAAGTGTCACCGGTGTGGTGGAGGTGACGGGAAAGATTGTGAAAGAGGAAAAAGGGCTGGCGTTTCAGGTGGACAAACTGGTCTCACGACCCCGCGACATCGATCGGTTGAAGTCGATGCGGTTCGGCATTGATATCCAGAAACCGCAAGACTGGTATCGTCTCGCCGACTGGGCTCGGGAACGTGGCGAATTTTATAATGATCGGGAATTGACAGCAGCGGTGGTCGACCTGGATCGAAATGGAATTCTTTCCGAGTTGCGACAGTTAAAAGCGGACGATGAACAGGGGTTTGCCGCCTTGATTCAAAAAGCTCGTGAGAAACAGCTGGATGAATCGTTGCTGCAGCAACTCATGCACGATCAACTGCAGGCTCGCTTCCTGAGTATCCGCAACCGGGAGTTCTCCGATAATGCCTATCGTGATCTGCAATTGAAAATTCAAAAAGAGCTGTTGCAGGAATCCAGGCCGCTCCCAGCGTTCCCCGCCGAACTGAATGCCAGATATTTCGCAGATCCCAAGGGGGTCTACACAGCGGCCTCTTCTGAAGAACGACAGATATTGGCCCGGTTGTTTCTGATTGAAATTCTGACGCAGCGCATTCTGCACTCTGCCCCGGCTGATGGCAGTCAGGGATTTGAAATTGCAGATCGATTTCGTGTTGAAGTTCCTGAGCGGAAAGATTTGGCGAAAAAGAATGAAGAGGCTGCTGTCACCTGGCGGATGAGCAGGATCAAAACGTCCACGCGGACACAACTGGACGAACTGACAACCCGCCTGGAACAGTACGGGCAGCCAGAACTTGCCGTGGAGGCAAAAAAGAAATGGCTGGCGTCTCGCGAAGCAGTGTTTCGACAGGATGGAGCCCGCGGGCTGTCCGATCTGGCGCAGCTTTGGTTGTCACTGTTAAAAGATGAAACGAAAGCTGCCAGCCTGTTCATGGAAGCCTGGCGAGAGAATCCACAATACACGCCCGCCATGGAATGGTTAACCAGCCATGGTTATCGCCTGGTCGGACAGGCCTGGTTAACCGAAGCCGAGATCGCCGCGATGCCAGAAGACCCGATGGACAAGGCGATTCGTGAAGGCCGCATCGAAATCGGCATGACGGCCCAGCAGGCCCAGGCGGCCATGGGGATTGTTCCCACCTTCGTCAATCGTTCCGCCAGTCGCAAACAGATCTCGGAATGGTGGATCTATCAAGATGCGGGCGTCGTAATTTATCTGGTGAAACAGACTCGGGATCGTGCAGCAATGGTTGTCAGCGTGGAGAAACTTTCCGGCCAGGAAACCAAACCGGTCCCATCTGCGGAGTAACATCTCATGGGAACCGCTGAGTGATTGTTTCCCGTTACCCCGGACCGGTTTCCATAAGCGGTTTCCGTAAGCAGCAATAAGCAGTAAGTTGTCGGAATAGAAAATCAGGCTGTTGGCCGGGACAGATCCAGGTAGCGCAGGCGGAGGGCATTTGCAATCACGGAAACGGAGCTGAGACTCATGGCAGCAGCGGCCAGCATCGGCCCCAGCAACAAACCAAATGCGGGATAAAGAATTCCGGCGGCAATGGGAATGCCGATCAGGTTATAGGCGAATGCAAAGAACAGATTTTGCCGGATGTTTCGGAGTGTCGCCCGGCTCAATCGCACTGCGTGTTCGATGCCGCTGAGGTCACCTTTCACGAGCGTGATGCCAGCACTCTCAATGGCGACATCGGTTCCGGTTCCCATTGCGATTCCGACATCGGCCGCTGCCAGTGCAGGAGCATCATTAATTCCGTCACCCGCCATGGCGACCCGGTCACCCGCGCGTCGCCGTTCCTCAATGTCTTGCTGTTTGTCACGCGGTGAGACATTGGCCCGGACTTCATCGATCCCCAACTGATCTGCAACAAATTGTGCGGTATCGGCATTGTCTCCGGTCAGCATGACAATCTTCAGCCCCAGACTGTGAAGCTGGCGAATGGCTTCCGGTGTGGAGTCTTTAATGGCGTCACTGACAGCCATCCAGCCCGCCAGTTTTCCATCACAGGCCACCAGCATCACTGTGGCGCCGCTGCGCCGGAGTTCTGCGGAAGAATGCCACGCTGACTCCAGACCCGGGACGGCATTCTTTTCCAGGAGTTGAAGACTGCCGATCAGCACGGTCTGTCCATGTATTTGTCCGCTGATTCCCTGGCCGGTAATGGACTCGAAGTGAGCGACATCCAGCATGTTCAGTTGACGTTCCCGGGCGGCCTGCACGATGGCCTGTCCCAGGGGATGTTCGCTCTGTGACTCCAGGGAGGCAGCCAGTTGCAGAAGTTCCACTTCACTCATCGCGCCAGTGGGAACAAGGCGGGTGAGTGTCGGACGCCCGGCGGTTAACGTGCCGGTCTTGTCCACCACCAGTGTCTTGACGGATTCCAGTCGCTCCAGTGCAGCGGCATCTTTGACCAGCACACCTGCTTGTGCTCCCCGCCCCACTCCCACCATGATGGACATGGGAGTGGCCAGTCCCAAGGCACACGGGCAGGCGACAATTAACACAGAGACAGCATTCACAAAGGCATAGGCCAGTCGCGATTCTGCAGGTCCCCAGATCATCCAGCACAGAAATGTCAGAATAGAAATTCCAATCACGATCGGCACGAAAATTCCGGAAACGGAATCTGCCAGACGCTGAATGGGAGCGCGACTGCGCTGGGCCTGACCGACCATCTCCACAATACGTGCCAGCATTGTCTCCGCGCCGACATGATCCGCGCGCATTTCGAAGGTGCCGGCCTGATTGACCGTCCCGCCGATGACGTGGTCTCCGGAACCTCGGGAGACGGGAATGGGCTCACCCGTCAGCATGGATTCATCGACATGACTGGCTCCGGATAAAATTGTTCCGTCTACTGGAATCCGGTCTCCCGGGACCACCCGCAAGGTGTCCCCGGTCTGAACCTGCTCCAGTGGAATGATGACAGCATTGGACCCATGAATCCTGCGGGCAGTCTCTGGCGCCAGTGCATACAGCGCGCGAATCGCACCGCCCGTCTGCCGGCGTGCTGTTAACTCCAGCAACTGCCCCAGCAAAACAAGCGTGATGATCGTAGAAGCAGCTTCAAAATACAGGGGGGCCGCTCCATGTTCATGAAAGGCCGACGGAATCCATTCAGAAAAAAAGAATGAGATCAGACTGAAAAGAAAAGCAGCCCCGGTTCCCAGGCCAATGAGCGTGAACATGTTGAGATGGCCCGTCAGCACGGAACGCACCGCACGGACAAAGAACGGCCAGCCTCCCCAAAGGACAACCGGAGTTGCCAGCAGCAACTGCCACCATTGCGAAGCTCGAAGACCCAGCCAGTGGTCAATCGGAATGCCGATCATCGGTCCCATCGAAATGACCATGACGGGGACGGAGAGCATCAGACAGATCCAGAAACGCCGAGACATCGAGACCAATTCCGGATCATCTTCCGGCTCTGCGGTAACGGTTCTTGCTTCCAGAGCCATCCCGCATTTTGGACAAGATCCCGGTTCCGACTGCTCCACTTCCGGGTGCATGGGACAACTGTAAACGGTCCTTTTTTCCGGTCCTGCCGCAGCTGGGTTGCGTTCCAGGGCCATCCCGCACACGGGACAATCTCCAGGATGATCACTCTCCACTTCGGGACACATCGGGCAGATATATCTGGCCTGCGATTTGACAGCCGGGGCAGAGACAGGCCGAACAACAGCAGATCCATCGGGATGATGGCAGCATGTGTGACCACCAGTCGCAGTCGGCATGCCAAGTTGCACAAGCCCCGCTGACGGAGCAGAACCGGCCAGGAACTTCTGTCGGCAACCGGGGCTGCAGAAATATGTGGTCACCCCCTCCCGTTCGGCTGAGAGCGCCGTGGCAGGATTGACGGTCATTCCACAAATGGGATCGATTTCTGTCGAGGTCGTTGGCATGCCCTATCATACTCGGAAAGCGGTTGCGGACCAGTAAAAGTGAAGCTGGACAGAAAGATCAATCCGCAAGATTGATCCGCGGGTGGCCCCGGAAGATTCTTCCGGGTCGGCGAAGCCGTAAGAGGTGGCTCTGTTTGTAAGCATCTCTGAGAGTCTCTCCGGAAAGGTGCTTTGTCAGGCGAGATCGAGCGATTTGTGTTCTGACAAGGAAGCCGAAGCAGGCGAATTCCTAGAATTCGTCGATGCAGGCTGACGAAGTTCAGAACGCAAAA
>Ga0182738_1001238_pt1 | contig 32562 bp, 30 predicted proteins | sample eDN5th30CBELigMG_FD_128876 | JGI IMG/M metagenome (GOLD analysis project Ga0182738, IMG submission 128876) | Enriched Miracle-Growth compost microbial communities from Emeryville, California, USA - eDNA 5th pass 30_C BE-Lig MG (version 2)... ...
ATCGCGGTGGTCACCGGCGACGACGTGATGCCGCTGCTGCCCGCGCTGCGCGAGGCCGAGCCGCCGGTGCGCGAGCTGCAGAGCGGCGCGCCGCTGCCGGCCAGGGTCGTCACGGCCAACGCCTACCTGGGCGCGCTGCCGGTCAAGGCGGCGCTGGACGCCGGCGCGCAGGTCGTCATCACCGGCCGCTGCGTCGATTCGGCGGTGACGCTGGGCGTGCTGATGCACGAATTCGGCTGGCAGCCCGGCGACTTCGACGCGCTGGCCGGCGGCAGCCTGGCCGGCCACATCATCGAGTGCGGCTGCCAGGCCACCGGCGGGCTGCACACCGACTGGCAGGAGGTGCCCGACTGGGCGCACATCGGCTACCCCATCGTCGAATGCGCCGCCGACGGCAGCTTCATCGTCACCAAGCCCGAGGGCACCGGCGGCCTGGTCGCGCCGCAGGTGGTGGCCGAGCAGATGCTCTACGAGATCGGCGACCCGGCCGCCTACCTGCTGCCGGACGTGGTGTGCGACTTCACGCAGGTGCGCATCCAGCCGGCCGGGCCGCAGCAGGTGCGCGTGCACGGCGCGCGCGGCCGCGCGCCCACCGGCACCTACAAGGTCTGCGCCACCTACGTGGACGGCTTCAAGACCTCGGCGCAGCTCACCATCGTGGGCTTCGACGCCGTCGCCAAGGCGCGCCGCACCGGCGAGGCCATCCTGGAGCGCGTGGGCGGGCTGCTGGCCGCGCGCGGCCTGGCGCCCTTCAGCGCGACGCACATCGAGGTGCTGGGCAGCGAGAGCCCCTACGGCCCGCATGCCCAGGCCGCCGCGGCCGGCGTGCGCGAGGCCGTGCTGCGCGTGACGGCGCGCCACGCCGACAAGGCCGCGCTGGAGCTGCTGGCGCGCGAGATCGCGCCGGCCGGCACCTCGTGGGCGCCGGGCACCACCGGTGCGGGCGGCCGCGCGGGCGTCTCGCCGCTGATCCGCCAGTACGCCTTCCTGCTGGACAAGGGCCGCGTCGCGCCGCAGGTGCGGCTCGATGGCGCGGCGGTCGAGCTGCCGCCGCCCGGCGCCGCGCCTGCCGCCGATGCGGCGCCCGCGCCCGCCGGCCCGGCGCTGCCGGTGGAGGAGCCCGCGGGACCGACCGTGGAGGTGCCGCTGATCCGGCTGGCCTGGGCGCGCTCGGGCGACAAGGGCGACACCTCCAACATCGGCGTGATCGCGCGCCGGCCGGAGTGGCTGCCGCTGCTGCGCGCGCAGCTCACGCCGCAGCGCGTCGTGGCGCACCTGGCGCACCTGGTCGACGGGCCGGTCGTGCGCCACGAGGTGCCGGGCATCCACGCCTTCAACTTCGTGTGCGAGCGGGCGCTGGGCGGCGGCGGCATGGCTTCGCTGCGCAACGACGCGCTGGGCAAGGGCATGGGGCAGATCCTGCTGGCGCTGCCGGTGCGCGTGCCGGCGGCGTGGTTCCCGGCCGCCTGAGCGCCGGCGCGGCCTTGCGTACAGTCGGGGGCCATCGTCCGCCACCCCGAGGAGCCCCGCCGTGCGCATTGCCGTCTGCCTGTCCGACACCAAGCCCGAACCCTGGGTGGAGGCGCTGCAGGCGGCGCTGCCCGGGGCGCAGGTGCAGCTGTGGTCGCCCGGGCTGGCGGCGGCGGACCACGCGGTGGTCTGGGCGCCGCCGCAGCAGTTCGTCGACGAGCAGCCGCGGCTGAAGGCGATGTTCAACATCGGCGCCGGCGTGGACGCGATCATGAAGCTGAGGCTGCCGCCCGGGCTGCAGGTCGTGCGGCTGGACGACGCCGGCATGTCGGTGCAGATGGCCGAGTACGTGTGCCACGCGCTGATCCGCCACTTCCGCGAGTTCGACGTCTACGAGACCGAGGCGCGCCAGGGCCGCTGGGTCTTCCGCAAGCCGCTGGAGCGCGCGGATTTCCCCGTGGGCATCATGGGCCTGGGCGTGCTGGGCGAGCGCGTGGCCCGGGCGGTGCGGCAGTTCGAGTTCCCGGTGCTGGGCTGGAGCCGCACGCCCAAGGCCATCGACGGCGTGCGCACCTTCGCCGGCGAGGCGCGGCTGGGCGACTTCCTCGTCGCCACGCGCGTGCTGGTCAACCTGCTGCCGCTGACCGACGCGACGCGCGGCATCCTCAACCGCACCACGCTGTCGGCGCTGCGGCCCGGCGGCTACCTGATCCACATCGCGCGCGGCGGCCACCTGGTGGAGGAGGACCTGATCCCGCTGATCGACAGCGGCCGTCTGGCCGGCGCGACGCTGGACGTCTTCCAGCAGGAGCCGCTGCCGGCCGAGCATCCCTTCTGGCGGCATCCGAAGATCACCGTCACGCCGCATGCCTCCGCGCGCACCCTGCGCCGCGAAACCATCGCGCAGATCGCCGACAAGATCGGCCGGCTCGAACGCGGCGAGCCCATCGCGGGCGTGGTGGACCCGGCGCGCGGCTACTGAGCCCGCCGCCGCGCGCCCGTCGAGGGAGCGTGCAACTTTCGCCGAAACGGCGCACTCTCCACCTTTCCGACACGAGAAGGAGTGCTCCGATGCATGCGATGTTCTTCCAGCGCAGGACAGCAGGGATGCGCCGCACCGGCGCGGCGCTGCTCGGCGCCGCCGCGCTCGCCCTGGGCGTGCCGCTGGCGCAGGCGCACCACGGCTGGTCGTGGGCCGACGGTGAGCAGACCACGCTCGACGGCACCGTCCACGCCGTCTCGATGGCGCCGCCCCATCCGATGCTGCAGGTGAAGGCCGCCGACGGCGCGCTCTGGCAGGTGGACCTGGGCAACCCCTCGCAGACCGAGCGCTCGGGCTTCACCGGCCAGACGACCAAGGCCGGCGACGCGATCCGGGTGCTGGGCAACCGCCACAAGGACCATGCCCGCCTGCACATGAAGGCGGTGCGCATCACGGTGGGCGGCACCCACTACGACATGTACCCCGAACGCCTGCGGAACTGAGGCCGTGGGGCTGGACGAGGCGCTGGCCGCCCTGGCCCTGTGGCCGGGCGCGCGCTGGCTGCAGGACTCGGGCACCGCCTACCTGTTCGTCAACGCCGCCCACATCCTGGGCCTGGGGCTGCTCCTCGGCGCCATCGTGCCGCTGGACCTGCGGCTGGCGGGGCTGGCCTTTCGCCACGTGCCGCTGGCGCCGATGGCGTCCGTGCTGGTGCGCGCCGCCGGCTGCGGGCTCGTGCTGGCGCTGCTCATGGGCCTGTGGCTGTTCACCGTGCGGCCGCAGGACTACGCGGCCAACCCCGCCTTCCTCTGCAAGATGGGCCTGCTGCTGCTGGCGCTGCTCAACGTGGCGTGGCAGCACGCCGGCGCCGGCTGGGCGGCGGCGCGGCAGGGCGGCGCGGTGGCGGCCGCGGTGCGCGTGCGGGCATGGCTGTCGCTGGGCCTGTGGCTGGCCGTGCTGGTGGCGGGGCGCTGGATCGGCTTCGTCTGAGCGGCATCCGGGTCATCCCGGATGGGAAGATATTTTCAAAATCCTGAAAATTTCTTCATGACAGTGAAAATGGCGACCCGCGTGATCGAGCTGATCGAACTTTTCGCGCGCGAGAAGCAGCCGCTGGCCCTCTCCGAGGCGGCGCGGCTGCTGGAGATGCCCGTCTCCACCTGCCTGGGCCTGCTGCGCACGCTGGAGAAGCAGGGCTACCTGTACGAGACCGGCCGCCGCCAGGGCTACTACCCCACCGGCCGGCTGCTGGCGATGGCGCAGGTCATCGCGGCGCACGACCCGGTGCTCGACCGCATCCGCCCCGCGCTGGAGGAACTGCGCGACGCCACGCAGGAAACGGTGGTCTTCGCCAAGTTCCGCGAGCCCGGCCGCGTGGTCTACCTGGAGGTGCTCGATTCGCCGCAGAGCATCCGCTACGCCGCCGAGGCCGGCGAGACGCGCGAGGCGTACGCCAACTCGCCGGGCCGCGCGCTGCTCTCGACGCTGCCGGCGCCGGAGCGCAAGGCGCTGCTGCAGGCGGCGAAGCTGCGCAAGCTGACCGAGGCCACGCTGACCCGCGCGGCCGACATCGAGGCCGAACTGGCCCGCTCGGCCGAGCGCGGCTGGTTCGCCAACATCGGCGAGAGCATCGCCGACCTGGCCGGCATCGCCTGGCCGGTGCGCATCGGCGGGCAGGCCTGGGCCATCTCGGTGGTCGGGCCGCGCTACCGCATCGAGCCGCGGCAGGAGGCGCTGGCCGCCATGCTGCGCTCGGCCTGCCGCGCCATCGAGGGCCCCGAGCGGGCCCTGCTCGCGCTGGTGCCCAAGGCGGCCTGACAAGCACAACGCACCGTTCGGGCTGAGCCTGTCGAAGCCCTGCGCCGCGCTTCGACCCTTCGACAGGCTCAGGACAGGCCAAGCTCAGCGTGAACGGTGAGGGGTGTTGAACGTGCGTCCCAAGCCGCGGGACGTTGATCAAACACAGAAGGAGACAAGCATGACGAGCCGATTCCTTTTCCCCCCGCGCCGACGCGCCCTGCTGGCGGCCGGCGCCCTGGCTGCCGCCGTGGCCCTCGTGCCGGCCCATGCGCAGTCCGCCGTCGGCGCGGGCGACTGGCCCAGCCGCCCCATCCGCGTCATCGTGCCCTTCGCGGCGGGCGGCGCCACCGACGTGGTGGCGCGCATGCTGTCGCAGAAGCTCTCGGAGGCGCTGGGCCAGCCGGTGGTGATCGACAACCGGGGCGGTGCCAACGGCATCATCGGCACCGAGGCGGTGGCGCGCGCCGCGCCCGACGGCTACACGCTGCTGCTCAACACCGCCGGCGCGCAGACGCTCAGCCCCGCGCTCTACAAGGCCGGCTACGAGCCGCTGGCCAGCTTCGCGCCGGTCAGCCTGATCGCACGCATCGGCTTCGTGATGGTGGCGCACCCGTCGCTGCCGGCCAATTCGGTGCAGGAACTCGTGGCGCTGGCGAAGCGGCCGGGCGCCAAGCCGCTGTCGATGTCTTCGGGCAGCAGCATGATCGGGCTCATCAGCGAGCAGTTCAAGGCGGACATCGGCGCGCCCGGCATCGCCAATGCGCAGTACAAGGGCACCGGGCCGCAGTTGCAGGCCGTGGTCGGCGGCGAGGTGGACCTCACCATCGACCCCTTCGTCGGCCTGCAGATGATCAAGGCCGGCAAGGTCAAGCCGCTGGCGGTGCTGTCGGAGCAGCGCTCGCCCGCGCTGCCGCAGGTGCCGACGATGAAGGAGGCGGGCCTGGCCGGCATGACCTTCCAGTCGTGGGCCGGCCTGCTGGCGCCTGCGGGCACGCCGGCGGCGATCGTCAAGCGCCTCAATGCGGAAGTCGTGCGCATCGTCGCCCTGCCCGAGGTGCGCGAGCAGCTTCTGCGCATCGACTACGAGCCGGTGGGCAGCACGCCCGAGCAGTTCGCCGCCACCATCGAGCAGGACGCGGCGCGCTGGGCACGCATCGCGAAGAACAGCACCTTCAAGCCCGCGTCATGAGCCAAGACAGCGGAACCCCGCAGCCGCAGCGCTACTTCGTGCGCGAATCCGACGTCGTCGGCTACCACCCGGCCAACCACACCGGCACGCTGAACCGGCGCCTGATCGGCCCCGAGACGGTCGGCGCGAAGCAGCTGGAGGTGCTGGTCGGCCGCATCCAGAAGGGCAAGGGCGCGCTGCCCCATGCGCATCCCGGCATCGAGCAGGTCTGCTACCTGCTCGAAGGCCGCGCGGTGGCCGAGGTGGGCGGCCAGCGGCAGGAGCTGGCGCCGGGCGACTGCTGCTTCTTCCCGGCCGGCGAGATGCACACCTTCACCGTGGTGAGCGACGAGCCGGCGCGCGTGCTGGTGATCTACAGCCCGCCCTACGAGGAATCGCCCGAGCGCGTGATCCGCGCCTGAACGCCGGGACACAACCACCAGGAGACAAGACATGCCATTGCATCAGGAAGACCTTTCCCTTTCGCGCCGCCGCGCCCTGGCGCTGCTGGGCGGCCTCGCGCTGGCGCCCGCCGCGCGCGCCCAGCCCGCCGGCTGGCCGGCGCAGCCGATCAAGCTGATCGTGCCCTTCGCGGCCGGCAGCGGCACCGACGCGGTGGCGCGCATCACGGCGCAGGCGCTCTCCGACGCGTTGAAGACGCCGGTGGTGGTGGACAACAAGGCCGGCGCCAACGGCATCATCGCCGCCGAGTTCGTGGCCAAGGCGCCGCCCGACGGCTACACGCTGTTCATGACCACCAACACCACGCACTCGGCCAACCCGAGCCTGATGAAGAGCTTGCCCTACGACCCGGTGAAGGACTTCGCGCCGGTCAGCCGCATGGGCAACCTGCCCTTCATGCTGGTGGTCAACAACGACCTGCCGGCCAAGACCGTGGCCGACCTCATCGCCTGGGGCCGCGCCAACCCGGGCAAGCTCAGCTACGCCAGCGGCAACAGCACCGGCATCGTGTGCGGCGCCACGCTGTCGCGCATGTCCGGCGTGCCGATGCTGCACGTGCCCTACAAGAGCACGCCGCCGGCCATCGCCGACCTGATCGGCGGGCAGGTGCAGTTCATGTTCGTCGATCTCGCGGCGGGCCTGGCGACCGTCAAGGCCGGCAAGATGCGCGCCATCGCCGTCACCACCAGGGAGCGCACCAAGCTCTTCAGCGAACTGCCGCCGGTGGCCGACACGCCGGAGCTGAAGGGCTTCGACATCACCTCGTGGAACGGCGTGTTCGCGCCGGCCGGCACGCCGCGCGAAGTCGTGGCCGCGCTCAACCGCGTGCTGGCCGGCACGGCCAACAGCGCGGCCTTCCGCGAGCGCGTCTCGCAGCTCGGCTTCGACGCCTTCGGCAGCACCCCGGAGGAGCTGGGCAGCTTCACCGTGGCGGAACTCGGCAAGTGGAAGAAGCTGATCGAGGACGCGGGGATCCAGAAGCAATGAGCGGAGCGGCCACTGCCACCGGCCCGCTCGCGGGCCTGCGCATCCTGGACCTGACGGCCGTGGTGATGGGGCCCTACGCCACGCAGACCCTGGGCGATCTGGGCGCGGACGTCATCAAGGTCGAGCCGCCCGGCGGCGACAACCTGCGCGCCGTCGGCCCCATGCGCCACCCCGGCATGGGCGCGATGGCGCTGCACCTGAACCGCAACAAGCGCTCCATCGTGCTCGACCTCAAGCAGCCCGAGGGCCGCGCGGCCTGCCTGCGCCTGGCGGCCGGCTGCGACGCGCTGATCTACAACACCCGCCCGCAGGCGATGGCGCGGCTGGGCCTGGCCTACGAGGACGTGGCGGCCGTCAACCCGCGCATCGTCTACCTGGGCGCCTTCGGCTACGGCGAGGAAGGGCCCTACGCCGGCCAGCCCGCCTACGACGACCTGATCCAGGGCGCGTCCGGCGTCGCCTCGCTCTTCGCGCAGCAGAGCGGCGGCGCGCCGCGCTACGCGCCCGTCACCCTGGCCGACCGCGCGGTGGGCCTGCAGGCCGCCATCGCGCTGCTGGCCGCCGTGCTGCACGCGCGGCAAACCGGCCAGGGCCAGGCGGTGGAGATACCGATGTTCGAGGCGCTCACCCAGTTCGTGATGGGCGACCACCTGGGCGGCGCCAGCTTCGATCCGCCGCTGGGCGGCACCGGCTACGCGCGCCTGCTGGCCGAGCACCGGCGCCCGTATGCCACCGCCGACGGGCACCTGAGCGTGCTGATCTACAACGACAAGCACTGGCGCGCCTTCTTCGAGCTGATCGGCCGGCCCGAGCTGCGCGACTCGCCGAAGTTCGGCAGCCACACCGCGCGCGCCGCGCACATCGCCGAGTGCTACGCCTTCGTCGCCGAGGTGATGGCCACCCGCAGCAGCGAGGCCTGGGTGGCCGCGCTGCAGGCGGCCGACATCCCGGTGGCGCGCCTGCACAGCACCGACAGCCTGCTGCACGACCCGCACCTGCAGGCCGTGGGCTTCTTCCGCCCGGTCGACCACCCCACCGAGGGCGCGCTGCGCACGCCCGCGCCGGTGGGCCGCTATGGCCGCACGCCGCCTTCGCTGCACCGTCACGCGCCGCGCATCGGCGAGCACAGCGCCGAGCTGCTGCGCGAGGCCGGCTACGGCGAGGCCGAGGTGGCCGACCTGATCACGCGCGGCATCGCCCGCGAGGCCGCGGCTTCCCCTTGCTCCGCCCATTCCCCCGAGATCACGCCATGAACTTCACCATGACCGACGACCAGCGCGCGCTGGTCGACGCCATCGAAAGCCTGTGCCAGGACTTCCCGATCGACTACTGGCGCGAGCAGGACGAGAAGGCCGAGTTCCCGCACGCCTTCCACCGCGCCGTGGCGGCCGCCGGCTTCCTCGGCATCGCCATGCCCGAGGCGCAGGGCGGCGCCGGCCTGGGCATCACCGAGGCGGCGCTGATGATGCGCACCATCAGCGCCAGCGGCGCCGGCATGTCGGGCGCCTCGGCCATCCACATGAACATCTTCGGCCTCAACCCGGTGGTGGTGTTCGGCTCCGAGGCGCAGAAGGCGCGCTTCCTGCCGCCGCTGATCGAGGGCAAGGAGAAAGCCTGCTTCGCCGTCACCGAGCCCGACGCCGGCCTGGACACCACGCGCCTGAAGACGCAGGCCGTGCGCCGGCCGGGCGGCGGCTATGTGCTCTCGGGCCGCAAGCTCTGGATCTCCACCGCGCAGGTGGCCGACCGCATGCTCATCCTCACGCGCAGCACGCCGCTGGACGAGGTGAAGAAGCCCACGCAGGGCCTCACGCTCTTCTACACCGCGCTGGACCGCAGCAGAGTGGAAGTCCGCGAGATCCACAAGCTCGGCCGCGCCGCGGTGGACTCCAACATGCTCTTCATCGACGGCCTGGAGGTGCCGGAGGACGACCGCATCGGCGAGGAGGGCCGCGGCTTCGAGTACATCCTGCACGGCATGAACCCGGAACGCATCCTGATCGCCGCCGAGGCGGTGGGGCTGGGCCGCGCGGCGCTGCGCATCGCGGCGCAGTACGCCGGCGAGCGCGTCGTCTTCGGCCGCCCCATCGGCCAGAACCAGGGCGTGGCGCACCCGCTGGCGCGTGCCTGGATGAACCTGGAGGCCGCCGACCTGATGGTGATGAAGGCCGCCACGCTCTACGACGCCGGCCAGCCCTGCGGCGCCGAGGCCAACGCCGCCAAGTACCTGGCGGCCGAGGCGGCGCACGACGCCTGCCAGAATGCCATCCTCACCCTCGGCGGCATGGGCTACGCGAAGGAATACCACGTCGAGCGGCTGCTGCGCGAGTGCTACATCCCGCGCATCGCGCCGGTCAGCCCGCAGATGATCCTGAACTTCGTCGCCGAGCGGGTGCTGGGGCTGCCGAAGTCGTACTGAGCGGCCGGGGCGCGGCGGCCCGTCAGCTTCCTGCGGCACAATTTCCGCATTCCCCCACTGCGCCGACCGCCGCCGCCATGACCGACCCCGTGCTCAACATCCCTCCCCGCGACAAGGCCGAGATCCTGGCCCAGGCGCTGCCCTACATCCGCAAGTACCACGGCAAGACCATGGTCATCAAGTACGGTGGCAACGCGATGACCGACCCGGCGCTGCAGGCCGACTTCGCCGAGGACGTGGTGCTGCTCAAGCTGGTGGGCATCAACCCGGTGGTGGTGCACGGCGGCGGCCCGCAGATCGAGGCGGCGCTCAACAAGCTGGGCAAGAAGGGCCACTTCGTCCAGGGCATGCGCGTGACCGACGCCGAGACGATGGAAGTCGTCGAATGGGTGCTGGCCGGCGAAGTGCAGCAGGACATCGTCGGCCTGATCAACCAGGCCGGCGGCAAGGCGGTGGGCCTGACGGGGCGCGACGGCGGCCTGATCCGCGCGCAGAAGCTGAAGATGGCCGACCGCAACGACCCGGCGCTGATGCACGACGTCGGCCAGGTCGGCGACATCGTCTCGATCGACCCCGGCGTGGTGCAGGCGCTGCAGGACGACGCCTTCATCCCCGTCGTCAGCCCGATCGGCTTCGGTGAGGAGAACGAGAGCTACAACATCAACGCCGACGTGGTGGCCGGCAAGCTGGCCACGGTGCTCAAGGCCGAGAAGCTGGTGCTGCTGACCAACACGCCCGGCGTGCTCGACAAGAACGGCCAGCTGTTGACCAACCTGAGCGCGCGCGAAATCGACGACCTGTTCGCCGACGGCACCATCTCCGGCGGCATGCTGCCCAAGATCGAGGGTGCGCTGGATGCAGCCAAGAGCGGCGTGAACGCGGTGCACATCATCGACGGGCGGGTGCCGCATTCGATGCTGCTGGAGATCCTGACGGACCAGGCCTACGGCACCATGATCCGCGCCCGGTAGCCGCCTGCATTGCTCCCTCTCCCTCTGGGAGAGGGCTGGGGTGAGGGCGGCGGCGCATCTTCACCCACGCGGCTTCGCCATCGCCCCCTGCCCCTCACCCAGCCTCTCCCCAGAGGGGAGAGGAGCCAAAACCTCGCTCTCTACTCGTACCCGCGCGGATTGCCCTGCTGCCAGCGCCAGGCGTCGGCGCACATCTGCTCCAGCCCGCGGCGGGCCTGCCAGCCGAGCACACGCCCGGCCAACGCCGGGTCGGCCCAGTAGGCCGGCACGTCGCCGGGGCGGCGCGGGCCGATCTCGTAGGCGATCTTCCGGCCGCTGGCCGTCTCGAAGGCCTTCACCACGTCCAGCACCGACGCGCCTGCGCCGGTGCCCAGGTTCAGCGTCAGCAGGCCGGGCGCTTCCTGCGCCTTGCGCAGCGCCGCGACGTGGCCCTCGGCCAGGTCCATCACGTGCACGTAGTCGCGCACGCCGGTGCCGTCGGCGGTGGGGTAGTCGCCGCCGTGCACCACCAGCTTGTCGCGCAGGCCCACGGCCACCTGGCAGACGAAGGGCATCAGGTTGTTGGGCTTGCCCTGCGGGTGCTCGCCGATCAGGCCGCTCTCGTGCGCGCCGACCGGGTTGAAGTAGCGCAGCAGCACGATGCGCCATTCGGGCGAAGCCTGCTGCCAGTCGGCCAGCGTCTCCTCCACGATGCGCTTGGAGCGGCCGTAGGGGTTGGCCGGCCGGCAGGGCGCGTCTTCCGGAATGGGCGAGCGCTCCGGGTCGCCGTACACCGTGGCGGAGGAGGAGAACACCAGCGTGCGCACGCCCGCCGCCTCCATCGCCTGCGCCAGCACCCAGGTGCCGTGCACGTTGTTCTCGTAGTAGCCGATGGGGTCGGCCACCGAGTCGCCCACCGCCTTCAGCCCCGCAAAATGGATGACGCCGGCGATGCGCTCCTCGGCGAAGATGCGGTCCAGCAGCGCGCGCTCGCGCACGTCGCCCTCGATCCAGCGCGGCGCGCGGCCGGTGATGCGGGCCAGGCGGTCGACCACGCGGATGTCGCTGTTGCCCAGGTTGTCCAGGATCAGCGGCTCGTAGCCCGCCTGCGCGAGTGCCACGCAGGTGTGGCTGCCGATGAAGCCGGCACCGCCGGTCACAAGAATGGTGTGGGTCATGGAGTCTCGGTGGAGCCTGCGGCCGGCCCGGATGCGGCGTATTGTCCACGTCTGCCCTGCTGCGCCCGGCGCGTGCGGCTGGGTAGGTGCCCACTCCGCAACATTCGTGGCAGAATCAATTTTTTACAAATTGCCTCCGTTTCATGCCAGACGACGAGATCCTCGATACGGCCTCGGACTCCGCCGATTCTGCGGCGGGCACGGCCGGGCCGGCGCAGGCGCCGGTGCGCAAGCGTCCCCGGCCGGGCGAGCGCCGGGTGCAGATCCTGCAGGCGCTGGCCGCGATGCTGGAGCAGCCCGGCACCGAGCGCGTGACCACCGCCGCCCTGGCCGCCCGCCTGGAGGTGAGCGAGGCCGCGCTGTACCGCCACTTCGCCAGCAAGGCGCAGATGTTCGAGGGTCTGATCGACTTCATCGAGCAGAGCGTGTTCACGCTGGTCAACCAGATCACCGAGCGTGACGCGCCGGCGCGCGAACAGGCGGCCCAGATCGTGGGCGTGCTGCTGCAGTTCGCCGAGAAGAACCCCGGCATGACCCGCGTGATGGCCGGCGACGCGCTGGTGTTCGAGAACGAGCGCCTGCAACAGCGCATGAACCAGTTCTTCGACAAGATCGAGGCGCAGCTGCGCCAGGTGCTGCGTAGCCTGCCCGGCGATACCGAGCCGAGCGACACGCCGACGGTCGATGCCCAGATGCGCGCCGCAGTGCTCACCGCCTTCGCGATGGGGCGCATGCAGCGCTATGCCCGCTCCGGCTTCCGGCACCTCCCGTCCGAACACCTGGAGGCGCTGCTGGCGCTGCTGCTGCGCTGAGCGCGGCAGCCGGACGGCAGACAAAAAGGCGCCCGTGGGCGCCTTTTTGTCCTTCATGGGCGCGGCCCTACAGCCCCAGGGCCTTGGCGACGCCGGCGCCGTAGGCCGGATCGGCCTTGGTGCAGTTCTCGATGTGGCGGCGCTTGACGAACTCCGGCGCGTCGCCCATGGCGCGCGCGGTGTTGTCGAACAGCACCTGCTGCTGCGCCGGGCTCATCAGCCGGAACAGGTCGCCGGGCTGCTTGTAGTAGTCGGCGTCGTCCTCGCGGAAGTTCCACCAGTCGGCGTTGCCGTTGATCTTCAGCGGCGGTTCGCGGAACTGCGGCTGCTCCTGCCACTGGCTGAAGCTGTTGGGCTCGTAGTGGGGCAGGCTGCCGTAGTTGCCGTCCATGCGGCCGTAGCCGTCGCGGTGGTTGCTGTGGACCGGGCAGCGCGCGGCGTTGACCGGGATCTGGTGGTAGTTCACGCCCAGGCGGTAGCGCTGCGCGTCGGCATAGTTGAACAGGCGCGCCTGCAGCATCTTGTCGGGCGAGACGCCGATGCCCGGCACCAGGTTGCCGGGCGCGAACGCGCTCTGCTCGACGTCGGCGAAGAAGTTCTCCGGGTTGCGGTTGAGCTCGAACTCGCCGACCTCGATCAGCGGGTAGTCCGCGTGCGGCCACACCTTGGTCAGGTCGAAGGGGTGGTAGGGCACCTTCTCGGCGTCGGTCTCGGGCATGACCTGCACGTACATCGTCCACTTCGGGAAGTCGCCGCGCTCGATCGCCTCGTACAGGTCGCGCTGGTGGCTCTCGCGGTCCTTGCCCACCAGCGCCTCGGCCTCGGCGTCGGTCAGGTTCTTGATGCCCTGCTGGGTGCGGAAGTGGAACTTCACCCAGTGGCGCTCGCCCTGCTCGTTCCAGAAGCTGTAGGTGTGCGAGCCGAAGCCGTGCATGTGGCGGTAGCTGGCCGGGATGCCGCGGTCGCTCATCACCACGGTGACCTGGTGCAGCGCCTCGGGCAGCAGCGTCCAGAAGTCCCAGTTGTTGGTGGCCGAGCGCATGTTGGTGCGCGGGTCGCGCTTGACGGCCTTGTTCAGGTCGGGGAACTTGCGCGGGTCGCGCAGGAAGAACACGGGCGTGTTGTTGCCCACCATGTCCCAGTTGCCTTCCTCGGTGTAGAACTTCAGCGCGAAGCCGCGGATGTCGCGCTCGGCGTCGGCCGCGCCGCGCTCGCCGGCCACGGTGGTGAAGCGGGCGAACATCTCGGTCTTCTTGCCGATCTTCGAGAAGATCGCGGCGCGGGTGTACTTGGTGATGTCGTGGGTGACGGTGAAGGTGCCGAAGGCGCCCGAGCCCTTGGCGTGCATGCGCCGCTCGGGGATCACTTCGCGCACGAAGTTGGCCAGCTTCTCGTTGAGCCACACGTCCTGCGACAGCAGCGGGCCGCGCGGCCCGGCGGTGAGGCTGTTCTGGTTGTCGGGCACCGGGGCGCCGAACTGGGTGGTGAGGTGGGTGACGGGGCACTTCTTGCCGCTGTCGGATGTGTTGCTCATCGCGAGGCTCCTTTGAATAGACGTTGACTATCGAGCGTGGCCATTCTGTTGGGGAAACCTGGCGAGGGCAAGGGCGGGCCGATTGGTTTTACCGAAGGCCACCATAGCGATGCGACCGGGCGCGTGCGCCCGGCGCAGGGAGCGCGATCAGTCCGGCAGGGCCGCGCCCACCTTGGCGCCGGCGGCGCGCAGCTCGGCCCAGGTCGCGTCGTCGATGGCGATGCCGTCGCGCCCGCGCGCGACGCGGGCGCGGCGCTCGGGCTCGCCGGCGATCTGCACCCCTTCGAAGCCGGCGCCCGGCGGGCACTGCCGCAGCCAGTCGACGAAGGCCGCGGCTTCCTGCTCGAAGGCCTGCTGCGTGCCCAGCCGGGCCGGGTCGATCAGCACCGTCAGCATGCCGTTGAGCACGGTCCTGGCCGTGTCGGCCGCGCGGTGCCAGGTGCCGCCGCCCGACAAGGCGCCGCCGAGCAGTTCGCAGGCGACGGCCATGCCGTAGCCCTTGTGCTCGCCGAAGGTCGTGAGTGCGCCGAAGAGGCCGCCCGCCTGCGGCACGACGACCACGCCGGGGTCGGTGGTCGGCGCGCCGCGTTCGTCGATCAGGTAGCCCTCGGGCACCCGCTCGCCCTTGTTGTGGGCCACGCGCATCTTGCCCTGGGCGACGCGGCTGGTCGCAAAGTCCAGCACGAAATGTTCGCCCCCACGCTCCCCCACTGCGTGTGGGTCGCTGCCCCCCGGGGGGGCTGCTCCGCCTTGGGGCGGCCCGGCGGCGGAGCGCTCCTGCCTCTTCAGCGGCACGCCGATGCAGCAGGGGTTGGTGCCGAAGCGCCCGTCGCCGCCGCCGAAGGGCGCGACCACGGGCCGCGACAGCACGTTCACGAAATGCAGCGACACCAGCCCGGCCGCCACCGCCATCTCGGCGAAATGGCCGATGCGCCCCAGGTGGTGGCTGTTGCCGACGGTCAGGATGCAACTGCCGTGCTGCAGTGTGCGCTCGATGCCCATCTGCATGGCCTGTTCGCCGACGATCTGGCCGTAGCCGCGCTGGCCGTCCAGCGCGAGCAGGGTGCCGATGTCCATCGTGGCCTTCGCGCCGGTGTTGGGCCTGAGACCGCCTTCCTGCACCGCGTCCACGTAGCGCGGCACCATGCCCACGCCATGCGAGTCGTGGCCCGAGAGGTTGGCCAGCACGAGGTTGGCCGCCACCTTCCGCGCCTCGGCCTCGGCGCTGCCGGCCGCGGCGATGATCCGGGCGACCAGGGCCGTGAGTGGTTCGGGAAGGATCGTCTTGCTCACATCACGGCTCCGACTTGCCACGGCACGAACTCGCTCTGCCCGTAGCCGTGCAGCTCGCTCTTGCTGTGCTGCCCCGACGCGGTGGCCAGCACCAGCTCGAAGATGCGCTGCCCCATCTGTTCGATGGTGGCGGTGCCGTCGATGATCTCGCCGCAGTTGATGTCCATGTCCTCCTCCTGCCGCTGCCACAGCGCGCTGTTGGTGGCCAGCTTGAGCGAGGGCGAGGGCGCGCAGCCGTAGGCCGAGCCGCGGCCGGTGGTGAAGCAGATCAGGTTGGCGCCGCCGGCCACCTGCCCGGTGGCGCTCACCGGGTCGTAGCCGGGCGTGTCCATGTAGACGAAGCCGTGCGCCGCGACGGGCTCGGCGTATTCGTACACCGCCTCCAGGTTGCTGGTGCCGCCCTTGGCGACGGCACCCAGCGACTTCTCCAGGATGGTGGTCAGGCCCCCGGCCTTGTTGCCGGGCGAGGGGTTGTTGTTCATCTCGCCCTCGTTGACGGCGGTGTAGTGCTCCCACCAGCGGATGCGCTCGACCAGCTTCTCGCCGACCTCGCGCCGGACGGCGCGGCGCGTGAGCAGGTGCTCGGCGCCGTAGATCTCGGGTGTCTCCGACAGGATGGCCGTGCCGCCGTGCGCCACCAGCAGGTCCACCGCCGCGCCCAGCGCCGGGTTGGCGCTGATGCCGGAGTAGCCGTCCGAGCCGCCGCACTGCAGCCCGATGGTGATGTGCGCCGCGCTGCAGGGCTCGCGCTTCGCCGCGTTGGCGCGCGGCAGCATCTCCTCGATCAGCGCGATGCCCTTCTGCACGGTCTTGTGCGTGCCGCCGGTGTCCTGGATGCTGAAGGTGCGCAGGTTCTCGCCTTCGCTCAGGCGGCCGGTGGCGAGCCAGGCGTTGATCTGGTTGGCCTCGCAGCCCAGGCCCACCACCAGCACGCCGGCGAAGTTGGCGTGCGTGGCGTAGCCCGTCAGCGTGCGCTCCAGGATCTGCATGCCCAGGCCCTGCGTGTCCATGCCGCAGCCGGTGCCGTGCGTGAGCGCGACCACGCCGTCCACGTGGGGGTAGGGCGCCAGCGCGGCCGGGTTGGTGCGGCGCGAGAAGTGGTCGGCGATGGCGCGCGCCGCCGTGGCCGAGCAGTTCACGCTGGTCAGCACGCCGATGTAGTTGCGCGTGGCCACGCGGCCGTCGGCGCGGCGGATGCCCATGAACGTCGCCTCGCGCCGTGCCGGCGGCGGCTTCACGTCGACGCCGAAGGCGTAGTCGCGCTCGAACCCGCCCTTGTCCGGCCCCATGTCGAGGTTGTGCGTGTGCACGTGCTCGCCGGGCGCGATCGGCCGGCTGGCGAAGCCGATGATCTGGTTGTAGCGGCGCACCGGCGCGCCCGGCTCGATGGCGCGCACCGCCACCTTGTGGCCGGCCGGGATCAGGCCGCGCACGGCCACGCCCTCGACCGTGGTGCCGCCGACGAGCTGGCTGCGCGCGATCAGCACGTCGTCGGCCGGGTGCAGGCGAATGAAGGGGTTCATCGTGGGGGACTCCTGCCGCTGGCGCGGCTAGAAGAACATTTTCGGAAGCCAGAGAAACAGCTTGGGCATGTAGGTGATGACGACCAGGCTCAGCAGCAGCGGTATCAGCCACGGCAGGATGGCCATGGTGGTGCGCTCGAACGAGAGCCCCGCCACCCGCGCCAGCACGAACAGCACCAGTCCCATCGGCGGGTGCAGCAGGCCGATCATCAGGTTCAGCACCATCACCAGGCCGAAGTGCACCGGGTCGATGCCCAGTTGCAGCGCGATCGGCAGCAGGATCGGCACCAGGATGGTGATGGCCGCCGTCGGCTCCAGGAAGCAGCCGACGAACAGCATCAGCAGGTTGGCCAGCAGCAGGAAGACCCAGGCTTCCCTGGTGAAGCCGAGCACCCATTCGGCGATGCCGGTGGTGATGCCGGTGGCGGTGAGCATCCAGCCGAAGATGGACGCGGCCGCCACGATGAACAGCACCGTGGCGGTGGTCTCGATGGTGTCCAGGCACACCTTGACGAACATCTTCCAGGACAGCGTGCGGTACCAGGCGAAGCCGAGGATCATGGCCCACACGCAGGCGGCGATGGCGCCCTCGGTGGGCGTGAACAGGCCCGTGCTCATGCCGCCGATCAGCAGCACCGGCGTCATGATGGGCAGCAGCGCCTCGAAGCGGAAGATGCGGTCGAGCACGAACAGCGAGGCCAGCCCCACCAGCACCGCCGGCTGTGCCGGCAGATCCAGCTTGGCCACCACCAGCCACAGCAGCAGCGGCCAGCCGACCACCACCGCCAGCTCCGACAGCGCCTTGACCAGGCGCGGGCCCGAGAACTTCATGTCGCGGCCCCAGCCGTTCTTGTGCGCGTAGTAGGCCACGGTGAGCATCATCAGCACCGTCATCAGCAGGCCCGGCATCAGCCCGGCCAGAAACAGCGCGCCGATGGAGACGTTGCCCATCATCCCGTAGATCACGAAGGGCAGGCTGGGCGGGATGATCGGCCCCAGCGTGGCCGAGGCGGCCGTCACGCCGACCGCGAACTCGGTGCTGTAGCCGTGCTCCTTCATCGCCTTGATCTCGATGGTGCCCAGCCCGGCCGCGTCGGCGATGGCCGTGCCGCTCATGCCGGCGAAGACCACCGAGCCGACGATGTTCACGTGCCCCAGGCCGCCCTTGAGCCAGCCCACCAGCGCCAGCGCGAAGTTGTAGATGCGCGTGGTGATGCCGGCGTTGTTCATCAGGTTGCCGGCCAGGATGAAGAAGGGCACCGCCAGCAGCGGGAAGCTGTCGATGCCGCTGATCATCCGGTGCACCACCACGAAGGGCGGCAGGTTGCCGGTGCCGAGGATGTAGACCAGCGAGGCGCCGGCCATGGCGATGGCCACCGGGATGCCGCCGGCCATGAAGACGAGGAAGATGACTTTCAGCATGGGTGGCGGCTCAGAAGGCGTGAATGAATTCGACGTGGCCGAGCGGGCTGCGAAAACGCGCCCAATCAAGGCGCAAAGCGCAGCCATAGCTCGGGCTATGGCGAGCATTTGCAACGCCGAGTGGGCGTGTTTTGGCAGAACGAGCGGGCATGGCGGATTCGTTCACGCCTTCTCAACGATCGTCGATGGTGGACTCCGGGCGCTCCAGCACGCTGTAGCCGCGCCGCCAGTGGATGCACGCGACCTGCAGCGAGCGCCAGGCCATGGCCGCGAAGCCCGCCAGGCACACGCCGTAGACGATGTTCATCGGCGCGTCGACGATCGTCATGCGCGTGTTGCTGCCGATCTTGAGCATCATCTGCAGCGTCATCACCGCCGCGGCGACGAAGAAGGCGGTGCGCAGCACGTCCACCGCGCGCGACAGCCAGCGCCCCATCGCGGCCGGCATGTGGCGGTAGAAGAAGTCCACCTGGATCTGGTTGTTCTTGCGCACGCCGATGGCCGTGCCGATGAACACCACGCCGATCAGGAAGTAGCGCGCGACCTCCTCCGTCCAGGCGGCCGAGTCGTTGAACACGTAGCGCGTGACGAACTGGTAGAGCACCGTGGCGCCCAGCAGCCAGAACAGCGCCAGCGCCGCCCAGCCCTCGGCGATGGTCCCCGAGAGGTCCACCGCCTCGTCCTCGGCGTGGAAGTGCCCTTCGTCGTCGATGATCTTCTGTGGTTCGCTCATCCTGTCTCCATCACGCTGCGCGCCTCGCGTGGGCGAGCGCAGCGATGCCTGTTCGGGGACGCCCACGGAACTGGCTTAGCCAGGCCGTAGGGCGTGCCCCCTTGAGGGGGATTGGCGGGCCACACGCAGTGAGGCCCGCCAAACGGGGGTGAACTACTTGATCGCGATGATGCGGTCGTAGTCCTGCTGGCGGTAGCCGTGGTCGGTCGGCTTGGTGTTCTTCAGCACCGCTTCGCGGAAGGCGTTCTTGTCCACCGTGATCACGTTGTTGCCGCGCTTCTTGAACTCCTCGACCAGGCGTGCCTCCGACGCGATGATCTCGCGGCCGGTCTTCTCGGCGGCTTCCTGCATCACCTCGGTGAAGATCTTCTTCTCGTCGGCCGACAGGCGGCTCCACAGGTTGCCCGAGACGATGGTCAGCAGCGAATCGACGATGTGGCCCGTCAGCGAGATGTTCTTCTGCACCTCGTAGAACTTCTTGGCCTCGATGGTGGGCAGCGGGTTCTCCTGCGCGTCCACCGTGCCGTTCTGCAGCGCCAGGTACACCTCGGCGAAGGCGATCGGCGTGGCGTTGGCGCCGAGCGCGCGCGGGAAGGCCAGGTAGGCCGGCGCGTCGGGCACGCGGATCTTCAGGCCCTTCATGTCCTCCGGCTTGGCCACCGGCCGGTTGGCGCTGCTGGTGACGTGGCGCGCGCCGTAGTAGTTCAGCGCCGTGATGTGGTTGCCCGTCTTCTCGTCGTAGCCCTTGGCCAGTTCCTTGAACACGTCGCTGGTGGCGAACTTCAGCTGGTGCTCGGCGTCGCGGAAGATGAAGGGGAAGTAGGTGATGGCCAGCGGCGTGTAGCTGCGGCCTGCGAAGCTGGCGCCGGTGAGCACGATGTCCACCGTGCCCAGCGTCAGGCCCTGGTTGATGTCGGCCTCCTTGCCCAGCGTGGAGGCGGGGAACACCGTGATCTCGTACTTGCCGTTGGTGCGCTTCTTGATCTCCTCGCCAGCCCAAACCGAATACTTGTGGAAGGGCTCGGAGGTCTCGTACACGTGCGCCCACTTGAGCTTGGTCTGCGCCTGCGCCGCGGCGGGGCCGGCGGCCGCGGCTGCGATCACGGCGCAGGCCGCGAGGGTCTGGATGGCGATTCGTCGGGATGGCATGCTCTTGTCTCCTTCTTGGGGTGGTGGTGCTGGCGCTCAGGAAGCCTTGGCGCGGCGCCAGCTCGCGCTGAATCTCTGGTGGGACTTGTCCATGTGCTCGTGCATCGCGTCGCGCGCGGCCGCCGCGTCGCGCGCGGCGATGGCGTCGCGGATCGCCTGGTGCTCGGCGATGGCCGAGCGCCAGGACTTCACCGTCTCGAAGTAGCCGCCCAGCCGCGTGAAGATCGGGCCGCGGCGCGAGTCCCAGAAGCCCTGCACGGTTTCGCTGAGCACCGCGTTGCCGCAGGCGTCGACGATGGCGAGATGGAAGGCCCGGTCGCCCTCCAGCGGCATGACGCAGCGGTCGGCCATGTCGCGCATGTCGGCGATGGCGCGGTCCATCGCATCGACGTGCGCGCGCTTGCGCTGCTGCGCGGCGATGGCGGCGGTCTCGCCCTCCACCACGCGGCGTGCGCGGATCAGCTCCAGCGGCCCCCACTCGTTGGCGGCCGCCGCCGGCTGGCTGGTGCGGCGCGTGCGCTCCAGCACGTACACGCCCGAGCCGGTGCGCACCTCGACCCAGCCCTCCACCTCCAGCGCGATCAGCGCCTCGCGCACCGAGGGCCGGCTCACGCCGAGCTGGCGCGCCAGGTCGCGTTCGGCGGGCAGGCGCGTGCCCGCGGCGAACTCGCCTTGGGCGATCAGCGCGCGCAACTGCTCCGCGATCTGGCGGTACAGGCGCTGGGGTTCGACGGACTGGATGGGCACGTGGGGAAAGGGAGGCAGGGTTGTCCTGAAGTGGACAAGTGGTCAGGCCAATTCCAGAATACGGCCTCTGAAACCGGTTGCGGAATCCGGCCTAACCCGAACGGCGGGCGCCGCCAAGCAAGGAGACGAAGAGGATGAGGCTCAAGGGCAAGACGGCGCTGGTCACGGCCGCCGGGCAGGGCATCGGTCGCGCGAGCGCGCTGGCCATGGCGGCCGAAGGCGCGCAGGTCTGGGCGACGGACGTGAACGAGTCGCTGCTGCAGGCCTACGCCGGCGTGGCCAACGTGCGCGCCGCGCGGCTGGACGTGCTGGACAAGGCGGCCATCGACGCGCTGATCGGCGGGCTGCCGGCACTGGACGTGCTGTTCAACTGCGCCGGCGTGGTGCACAACGGCACCGCCCTGCAGGCCACCGACGACGAGCTGGACTTCGCCTTCCGGCTGAACGTGCGCGCGCAGATGTGGGCCATCCAGGCGGCGCTGCCGGCCATGCTGAAGGCCGGGCGCGGCAGCATCATCAACATGGCCAGCGTGTGCTCCAGCATCAAGGGGCTGCCCAACCGCTTCGTCTACGGCACCACCAAGGCCGCGGTGCTGGGCCTGACCAAGAGCGTGGCGGCCGACTACGTGGCGCAGGGCATCCGCTGCAATGCGGTGTGTCCCGGCACGGTCGACACGCCCTCGCTGGGCGAGCGCATCGCCGCCAACGCTGACCCGGAGGCCGCGCGCCGCGCCTTCGTCGCCCGGCAGCCCATGGGCCGGCTGGCGCAGGCCGAGGAGATCGCGCCGGTGGTCGTCTTCCTCGCCAGCGACGAGTCGGTCTTCGCCACCGGCCAGGCCTTCAGCGTCGACGGCGGCATCACCATATGAACCAGCTCGATTTCCGCGGCCGCCACGCGGTGGTGACCGGCGGCGCCTCGGGGCTGGGCTACGGCATCGCGCAGCGGCTGATCGCATCGGGCGGCAGTGTCACGCTGTGGGACCGCGACGAGACCGCCGCCGCGCAGGCTGCGCGTGACCTGGGTCCGCAGGCCGCTGCCCTCGGCGTGGACGTGACGCGGCAGGCCGCCGTCGCCGAGGCCGTGCAGTCCACGCTGGCGCGCGCCGGCCGCATCGACGCGCTGGTCAACAGCGCCGGCATCACCGGCCCCAACGCCACTGTGTGGGACTACCCGGCGGACGCCTGGCGCGAGGTGATGGAGGTCAACGTCACCGGGCTGTTCCTGTGCTGCCGCGAGGTGGTGCCGCACATGCGCGAGCGCGGCGACGGGCGCATCGTCAACATCGCCTCGGTGGCGGGCAAGGAAGGCAATCCCAACGCCAGCGCCTACAGTGCGAGCAAGGCGGCGGTGATCGCGCTGACCAAGTCGCTCGGCAAGGAACTGGCGGCCACCGGCATCCGCGTCAACTGCGTGGCGCCGGCCGCGGTGAAGACGGCCATCTTCGACCAGATGACGCCCGGGCACATCGGCTTCATGCTGTCGAAGATTCCGATGGGCCGCTTTGGTACCGTCGAGGAAGTCGCCGCGCTGGTGGGTTGGCTTTGCACCGACGAGTGTTCGTTCTCCACCGGCGCCGTGTTCGACCTCTCCGGCGGCCGCTCCACCTACTGATTCGATTCGCAACAAGAAAGGAAAGACCTCCCATGAAGCTCGTGCGCTACGGCAAGCCCGGCAAGGAAAAGCCCGGCCTCATCGACAGCCAGGGCCTGCTGCGCGACCTGAGCGCGGTGGTGCCCGACATCGGCCCCGCGCAGCTCGGCGACGCCGCGCTGGCGAAGATCGCCAAGGTCAAGGAGGCGAAGCTGCCGCTGGTCAAGGGCAAGCCGCGCTACGGCTGCCCGGTGGCCGGCACGCGCAAGTTCATCGCCATCGGCCTGAACTACGCGGACCACGCCGCCGAGTCGGGCATGCCGATCCCGGCCGAGCCGGTGGTCTTCACCAAGGCGGTGAGCTGCCTGCAGGGCCCCAACGATCCTGTGATGCTGCCCAAGGGTTCGGCCAAGGGCGACTGGGAGGTGGAGCTGGGCGTGGTCATCGGCACGCGCGCGCGCTGCGTGACGCAGAAGGACGCGCTCAGGCATGTCGCCGGCTACTGCGTGGTCAACGACGTGAGCGAGCGCGAATGGCAGCTCGAGCACGGCCTGACCTGGGACAAGGGCAAGGGCTTCGACACCTTCGGCCCGGTCGGCCCCTGGCTGGTCACGCGCGACGAGGTGCCCAACCCGCAGAAGCTCGCGATGTGGCTGGACCTGAACGGCCAGCGCATGCAGACCGGCAACACGAAGACCATGATCTTCAACGTCGCCCGCCTGGTGAGCTACGTGAGCCAGCTCAACACGCTGGAGCCCGGCGACATCATCACCACCGGCACGCCGCCCGGCGTGGGCATGGGCATGAAGCCGCCCGTGTTCCTGAAGAAGGGCGACGTGATGGCGCTGGGCATCGAGGGGCTGGGCGAGCAGCGGCAGGAGGTGGTGGCCTTCAAGCTGTGAGCGCAGGCCCTGCGGCCGACGTGCGCGCCGCGCTGGAGGCGCGCCAGGTGCGGATCTACTTCGCCGCCGTGGCGGCGGCGGCCGTCCTGGGCTGGCTGTGGCCCTCGGCCGCCGCCCTGTCGGCCGCGATCGAGCCCCTGCTGGCGCTCATGCTGTTCGCGACCTTCCTGCAGGTGCCGCTGACCGAGTTGCGGCAGGCGCTGACCGGCATCCGGTTCGTGCTCGTCCTGCTCGCCGGCAACTTCCTGGTGGTGCCGGTCTTCGTGGCCGTGCTGCTGCCCTGGCTGCCGCCCGACCCGCTGGTGCGCGTGGGCGTGCTGCTGGTCCTTTTGACCCCGTGCATCGACTACGTGGTCACCTTCGCGCACCTGGGGCGGGCGGACGCCCGATCGCTGCTCGCCGCGACGCCGGTGCTGCTGGCCTGCCAGATGCTGGCGCTGCCCCTCTACCTCGGCCTGTTCCTGGGCGGGCAGGCTACGGGCCTGGTCCACGCCGGACCGTTCCTGCATGCCTTCGCGTGGCTGATCGTCGTGCCGCTGGTGCTGGCGGGCCTGTGCCAGGCCTGGGCCGGGCGGCACGCCGCGGGCAGGCGCGTGGCCGGGCGTCTGGGGCTGCTTCCCGTGCCCGCCACCGCCGCGGTCCTGTTCGTCGTGGTCGCTTCCGTCGTGCCGCAACTGGGGCAGGCGACCCAGGCCGTGTGGGCCGTGGCACCGATCTACGTGGCCTTCGGCATCGCCGCGCCGCTCCTGGGGTGGGCGCTCGGCCGGGCGGCGCGTCTTTCCGCCGGACAGTCCCGCGCGGCCGCCTTCAGCATGGCGACGCGCAACTCGCTGGTCGTGCTGCCGCTGGGCCTGGCGGTGCCCGGCGCGATGCCGGTCGTTCCGGCGGTCATCGTGACGCAGACGCTCGTGGAACTCGCCTGCGAGCTGGCCTACATCAGGCTGCTACCGCGCCTGGGCGCAAAGACCGGCACTTCCCTGCCGTCCTAAAGACCCGCCGAGGGAGTCGGCCTTTGCCCTTCCAGGCGGGCGCGAAGTCCTGCAAAATAGAACGACCGTTCGTTTTATTGTCTGCCTCGGATGTCTGTCGTCTCCCCTCCCGCCAAGCTGTCGCGCCATGCCCCCAAGGGCCAGCAGACCAAGGCCGCCATCGTCGATGCCGCGCTGGGGCTGGCGGCGCAGATCGGGCTGGAAGGCCTGTCCATCGGCGCCGTGGCCGAACTCACGCAAATGAGCAAGTCGGGCGTGTTCGCCCACTTCGGCTCGCGCGAGGAACTGCAGATCTCCGTGGTGCGCGAGTACCACGCCCGCTTCGAGCAGGAGGTGTTCTATCCCGCGCTGAAGTCGCCGCGCGGCCTGCCGCGCCTCACGGCGATGTTCGCCAACTGGATGAAGCGCACCTCCACCGAGATCGACTCGGGCTGCATCTACATCAGCGGCGCCTCGGAGTTCGACGACCGGCCCGGCCCGGTGCGCGACGCGCTGGTCGAGTCGGTGAGCATCTGGCAGGCGGCCGTGCTGCGCGCCATCGAGCAGGCCAAGGCGGAAGGCCATCTGCGCGCCGACGCCGACGCGCGGCAGGTCGGCTTCGAGATCCACGGCCTGATCCTGGCGCTGCACTACGAGGCGCGCTTCCTGCGCGTGCCGGGCTCCATCGACCGGGCGCACCTCGGCTTCGACAACATCCTCGCGCGCGTGGCCGCGCCCGATGCGCCCGCAGCGCAGGGCAAACCGGCAGGCCGCCGCCTCAAGACCGTGCGCTGAGCCGCGCGGCCCCGTTTTCTTTCTTTTCATTCCACGTCTTCTCAGGAGAGCCCGGATGCCAACCTACACCCCCCCGCTGCGCGACATGCAATTCGTGCTGCACGAAGTCTTCAACGTGGCGGACGAGTTCAAGGCGATGCCCGCGCATGCCGAGACCGACGCCGACACCATCAACGCGGTGCTCGAGGAGGCCGGCAAGTTCGCCGCCGAGGTGACCTTCCCGCTCAACATCAGCGGCGACACCGAGGGCTGCACGCTGGACAAGACCACGCACGAGGTCGCCGCGCCCAAGGGCTTCAAGGAGGCCTACGCGCAGTACGTCGAGGGCGGCTGGCCGGCACTGTCATGCGACCCGGCCTTCGGCGGCCAGGGCCTGCCGCACGTGGTCAACCAGTGCCTGTACGAGATGCTCAACAGCGCCAACCAGGCCTGGACCATGTACCCCGGCCTCTCGCACGGCGCCTACGAGGCGCTGGTGGCGCACGGCACCGACGCGCAGAAGAAGACCTATCTGCCCAAGCTGGTGAGCGGCGAGTGGACTGGCACCATGTGCCTGACCGAGCCGCACTGCGGCACCGACCTGGGCCTGCTGCGCACCAAGGCCGAACCGCAGGCCGACGGCACCTACAAGCTGACGGGCAGCAAGATCTTCATCTCCGCCGGCGAGCACGACCTGGCCGAGAACATCGTCCACCTGGTGCTGGCCCGCCTGCCCGACGCGCCCAAGGGCAGCAAGGGCATCAGCCTGTTCGTGGTGCCCAAGTACCATGTGAAGGACGACGGCACGCTGGGCGAGCGCAACCCCATCTTCTGCACCGGCCTGGAGCACAAGATGGGCATCCACGGCAACGCCACGGCGCAGATCAGCCTCGACGGCGCCACCGGCACGCTGGTGGGCGAGCCCAACAAGGGCCTGGCCGCGATGTTCGTGATGATGAACGCCGCCCGCCTGGGCGTGGGCAACCAGTCGCTGGGCCTGACGGAAGTGGCCTTCCAGAACGCGCTGGCCTACGCCAAGGAGCGGCTGCAGATGCGCTCGCTGTCCGGCGTCAAGGCCAAGGACAAGGAAGCCGACCCGATCATCGTGCACCCCGACGTGCGCAAGATGCTGCTCACCGCCAAGGCGTACGCCGAGGGCGGCCGCGCGCTGCAGATCTTCTGCACGCTGCTCTTGGACAAGGAGCACAACCATCCCGACGAGAAGGTGCGCAAGGACTGCGGCGAGCTGGTCGCGCTGCTCACGCCCATCGTCAAGGCCTTCATCACCGACAACGGCCACATCGGCACCAACGCCTGCATGCAGGTCTTCGGCGGCCACGGCTTCATCAAGGAATGGGGCATGGAGCAGTTCGTGCGGGACAACCGCATCAACATGATCTACGAAGGCACGAACACCGTGCAGTCGCTGGACCTGCTGGGCCGCAAGGTGCTGGGCAACAACGGCGCCAGCCTGAAGAAGTTTGGCAAGCTGATCGGCGCGCTGGTGGAGGAAGAGGGCGTCAACGAGAAGATGGCCGAGTTCATCAACCCGCTGGCCTACCTGGGCGACCAGATGACCAAGTTCACCACCGAGATCGGCTTCAAGGGCTTCCAGAACCCCGACGAGGTGGGCGCTGCCGCGGTGGACTACCTGCGCGTGGCTGGCCACTTGGTGTTCGCCTACCTGTTCGCACGCATGGCGCAGGTCGCGCTGCGCCAGATCGCCGCGGGCAGCACCGACCCCTTCTACACCGCCAAGCTGCAGACCGCGCGCTTCTACTTCGCCAAGCTCTTCCCCGAGACGGCGATGCTGATGCGCACCGCGCGTGCGGGCAGCAAGGCGCTGATGGACACCGACGCGGCGCTGGTCTGACCGCCTCGACGACCACGACACGCCTGGAGGCAGCCCATGAACCGTTCGCTGGCAGCACTTTTCCTGATGGCCGCATCGTCGGCCGCACTGGCGCAGATGAGCCCCGCAGGCCTGTGGCGCAACGTGGACGACAAGACCGGCGAGGCCAAGGCCGAGATCCGCATCGGTGAGGCCAGCGGCGCGCTGGTCGGCCGCATCGAGAAATCGCTGAAGAAGGACGCCAAGCCCGACGCGGTGTGCGAGGAGTGCACCGACGAGCGCAAGGGTCAGCCCATCGCCGGCCTGGAGATCATCCGCGGCGGCAAGAAGGCCGAGGGCAAGGACGTCTGGGAAGGCGGAAAGATCCTCGACCCCGAGAACGGCAAGGAATACCGCGCCAGCTTCACACCCATCGACGGCGGGAAGAAGCTGGAGGTGCGCGGCTACCTCGGCCCCTTCTGGCGCACGCAGACCTGGACCCGCGTCCAGTAAACCCCAACGGAATTTCCCCCCATGTCCCATTTCAATGTGAAGAAGGTCGCCGTGCTCGGCGCCGGCGTGATGGGCGCGCAGATCGCGGCGCACCTCGTCAACGTGCGCGTACCGGTCGTGCTGTTCGACCTGCCGGCCAAGGAAGGCCCGAAGAACGGCATCGTGCTCAAGGCCATCGACAACCTGAAGAAGCTCAAGCCCGCGCCCCTGGGCGTGCCGGAAGACGCCGAGCTGATCCAGCCCGCCAACTACGAGGAACACCTGGCGCTGCTGGGCGAGTGCGACCTGGTGATCGAGGCCATCGCCGAGCGCATGGACTGGAAGCTCGATCTGTACAAGAAGATCGCGCCGCACGTCGCGCCGCACGCCATCCTGGCCTCCAACACCTCGGGCCTGTCGATCACGAAGCTGAGCGAGGCGGTGCCCGAGAGCATCCGCCCGCGCTTCTGCGGCATCCACTTCTTCAACCCGCCGCGCTACATGACGCTGGTGGAGCTGATCCCCACGCCTGCTACCTCCCCGAAGGTGCTGGACGATCTGGAAACCTTCGCCATCACCGCGCTCGGCAAGGGCGTGGTGCGCGCCAAGGACACGCCCAACTTCATTGCCAACCGCATCGGCATCGCCGGCCTGCTGGCGACGATGAAGGAGGTGGAGAAGTTCGGCCTGAGCTTCGACGTGGTGGACGACCTGACGGGCAAGCGCCTGGGCCGCGCCAGCAGCGGCACCTTCCGCACCGCCGACGTGGTGGGACTGGACACGATGGCCCACGTCATCAAGACGCTGCAGGACAACCTGAGCGAGGCGACCGATCCCTTCTATCCCAACTTCGCCACGCCGCCGGTGCTGGCCGAGCTGATCGAACTGGGCCACTTGGGCCAGAAAGCCAAGGCGGGCTTCTACAAGAAGGCCGGCCGCGACATCCTGCGCTTCGATCTTGAGAAGGGCGAGTACGTGCCTGCCGGCGAGAAGGCCGACGAGGTGTACGGCCGCATGCTGAAGAAGCCGGCCGGCCAGCGCCTGAAGCTGCTGCGCGAGAGCGAAGGGCCGCAGGGCCAGTTCCTCTGGGCCATCCTGCGCGACGGCTTCCACTACGCCGCGCTGCACCTGGCCGACATCGCCGAGAGCGCGCGCGACATCGACCTGGCGATGCGCTGGGGCTTCGGCATGAAGCAGGGCCCCTTCGAGCTGTGGCAGGAAGCCGGCTGGAAGCAGGTGGCGCAGTGGATCCAGGAAGACATCGACGCCGGCAAGGCGCTGGCCAAGGCGCCGCTGCCGAAGTGGGTGTTCGAGGGGCCCGTGGCCGAGGCCGGCGGCGTGCACACGCCCGAAGGCTCGTGGAGTGCCGCCGAGCAGTGCTTCGTGCCCGCGCGCCGGCTGCCGGTGATGGCGCGCCAGCTCTGCCCCGAAACCGTGCGCGGCAGCGGCGCCAAGACGGCCGAGGATTCGGGCATCACGATCAGCGACGAAGGCGACGTGCGCGTCTGGACGCTGGACGGTGAGGTGCTGATCGCCAGCATCCACTCCAAGATGAACGCCATCAGCCCCGACGTGGCCGAGGCGCTGGGCGAGGCGGTGAGTTTGGCCGAACGCGAGTACAAGGGCCTGGTGATCTGGTCGCCCGACGACAAGTTCTCCGTCGGCGCCGACCTGCAGGCCATGCTGCCCGCCTTCGTGGTGGCCGGCGTGGGTGCCATCGAGGGGGCTGAGAAGGCGTTGCAGGACGTGATGCTGCGCGTGCGCTATGCCAACGTGCCGGTGGTGGCCGCCGTGCGCGGCATGGCGCTGGGGGGCGGCTGCGAGCTGGCCGTGTACTCGTCGCGCCGCGTCGCCGCGATGGAAAGCTACATCGGCCTGGTGGAAGTCGGCGTGGGCCTGGTGCCCGGCGCCGGCGGGCTGACCTACATCGCCCGCCGCGCCGCCGAGAACGCGCAGGCGTCGACCGGCACCGACCTGCTGCCCTTCCTGACCGAAGGCTTCACCGCGGCCGCGATGGCCAAGGTGGGCACCAGCGCGCTGGAGTCGAAGAAGCTGGGCTACCTGATCGACGGCGACGTGATCGTGCCGAACAGGGACGAGCTGCTCTACGTCGCGATCCAGCAGGCCAGGGCGATGCAGGAGGCCGGCTGGCGTCCGCCGCTCAAGCGCGCCTTCCGCGTGGCCGGCCGCAGCGGCGCCGCCACCATCCGCGGCCAGCTGGTGAACATGCGCGACGGCGGTTTCATCAGCGCGCACGACTTCCACATCGCCGGCCTGATCGCCAACGTGGTCACCGGCGGCGACGTCGATGCCGGCACGCTGGTGACCGAGGACTACCTGATGGGCCTGGAGCGCCAGGCCTTCTGCGCGCTGGTGCAGCACCCGAAGACGCAGGAGCGGATCATGGGGATGCTCAGCAACGGCAAGCCCCTGCGCAACTGACCCCGCCTTGCTCCTTCCCCCTCTGGGGGAAGGCTGGGATGGGGGCACAGCCTCACACCAACCGACCATGCAGAACCAGGCCACAGAAGCCGCCCGCGCCAACGCCCGAACGCTCCGCGGCGAGATGACGGACGCCGAGCGCCGCCTGTGGTCGCGTTTGCGAGGCGAACAACTGGGCGTGAAGTTCCGCCGCCAGCATCCACTGGGTACGTACATCGCGGACTTCGCCTGCCTGGGTCCGAAGCTGATCGTGGAACTCGACGGCTCCCAGCACCTTCAGCAGCAGGCCTACGACCAGGTGCGCGAGGCTTTCTTCCGCGCCCACGGCTTCAGCGTGCTGCGCTTCGCATCCAACGAACCTTTCATCAACCTTGAGGGCGTCTTGCAGGCCATCGCCAACCGGCTGAAGTCGCTGGCGCAGCAGGCAGCCCCCATCCCAGCCTTCCCCCAGAGGGGGAAGGAGTCGGACCCATCAGGAGCATCGGCATGAGCAAGCAAGTCCAAGACGCCTACATCGTCGCCGCCACCCGCACCCCCATCGGCCGCTCGCACCGCGGCTACTTCCGCAACCATCGCCCGGACGACCTGCTGGCCACCACGCTGAAGGCGGCGCTGGCGCAGGTGCCGCGCCTCGATCCGCAGACCATCGAGGACATCGTCTGCGGCTGCGCCATCCCCGAGGCGCAGCAGGGCCTGAACGTGGCGCGCATCGGCGCCGTGCTGGCGGGGCTGCCCACCAGCGTGGGCGGCATCACCGTCAACCGCTTCTGCGCCTCGGGCCTGTCGGCGGCGCAGATGGCGGCCGACCGCATCCGCGTGGGCGAGGCCGAGGTGATGATCGCCGCCGGCGTGGAGAGCATGAGCATGGTGCCGATGATGGGCAACGCGCCCTCGCTTTCGCCCTCCATCTTCGAACGCGACGGCGACGTCGGCATCGCCTACGGCATGGGCCTGACGGCCGAGAAGGTGGCGCAGCAGTGGAAGGTGAGCCGCGAGGCGCAGGACGCCTTCGCGCTGCAGTCGCACCAGCGCGCCCTCGCCGCGCAGCAGGCCGGCGAGTTCGCCGACGAGATCACGCCGGTCGAGGTGACCGACCGCGGCTTCGACGCCGCCACCGGCGAGGCCACCGCGAAGACCCGCGCGGTGAACCTCGACGAAGGCCCGCGCCCCGACACCAGCCTGGAAGGGCTGGCCAGGCTGCGCACCGTGTTCGCCGCGCGCGGCACCGTCACGGCGGGCAACAGCTCGCAGACCTCCGACGGCGCCGGCGCGCTGATCCTCGCCAGCGAGGCGGCCTGCCAGAAGTACGACCTCACGCCGTTGGCGCGCTTCGTCAGCTTCGCCAGCAAGGGCGTGCCGCCGGCCATCATGGGCATCGGGCCGATCGAGGCGATCCCGGCCGCGCTGCGCTACGCCGGGCTGAAGCAGGACGACATCGACTGGATCGAGCTGAACGAGGCCTTCGCCGCGCAGTCGCTGGCCGTTATCGACACGCTCGGGCTCGACCCGGCCAAGGTCAACCCGATGGGCGGCGCCATCGCGCTGGGCCACCCGCTGGGCGCCACCGGCGCCATCCGCTCGGCCACCGTGGTGCACGCGCTGCGCCGCAAGAACCTCAAGTACGGCATGGTCACCATGTGCGTGGGCATGGGGCAGGGCGCGGCAGGCATCTTCGAGCGGGTCTGAACCCCCGCGGCGCGGGCCGATTCACGGAAAAGGACGGAGACAGCGGATGCACACGGACCTGCAACTCCTGACCGACGACGGCGCCCGCCTGGCCGTGCGCCGCTACGACGGCAGCGGCGCGGCGGCGGCGCAGGTCAGCCTGGTGATCGGCTGCGCGATGGGCGTGCGGCAGGCCTTCTATGCGCCTTTCGCCCAATGGCTGGCGCGGCAGGGCTACCGCGTCTGGACCTTCGACTACCGCGGCAGCGGCGACTCGCGCGCCGGTCGCTCGCTGCGCGGCTTCGACGCCGACCTGCACGACTGGGCGCGCGACTACGAGACCGTCATCGCCGCGGCGAAGGCGGCTGCGCCCGACGCGCCGCTGTACCTGCTCGGCCACAGCCTGGGCGCGCAGCTGCCCGGCCTGCTGCGCCGGCCGGAGCAGGTGGACGGGCTGGTCTGCATCGCCGCCGGCAGCGGCTACTGGCGCGAGAACGCGCCGCGGCTCAAGCGCATGGTGCCGTACTTCTGGTTCGTGCTGGTGCCGCTGGCGGTGCGGCTGTTCGGCTACTTCCCGGGGCGGCGGCTGCGCAAGGTCGGCGACCTGCCGCGCGGCGTGATCCTGCAGTGGCGCCGCTGGTGCCTGCACCCGCGCTACAGCGTCGGCGCCGAGGGCGAACCGGCGCGGCGCAGTTATGCCCAGGTGCGCTTCCCCGTGCTGGCGCTGTCGGTGGCCGACGACGAGATGATGACCCTGCGTGGCACGCACAGCCTGGTGTCGCTGTACGCGCGTGCCCCGACGGCGGTGGAGCGCATCGACCCGCGCGAGGAGCAACTGCCGCGCATCGGCCACTTCGGCTTCTTCCGCGAGCCGGCTGCCGCGCGCCTGTGGCCCCGGCTGGTCGACAGCCTGCGCCGCCTGCCCGCGCTGGCCGCCGTCCCGCAGACGACTGCCTGAGCCCGCCGCCCCCATGCACACTGCGCCCATGGCATCACCACACCCCTTCGACCAGGCCCTGGCCCTGCGGCACAGCGATCTCGCCTCGGGCCACTTCATCGGCAGCACGCATCCCGCCTACTGGAACATGGTGGGCCCCTTCGGCGGCATGACGGCCGCGCTGGCGCTGCAGGCGGTGCTGCGCCATCCCGAGCTGCTGGGCGAGCCCGTCGCGCTGACGGTGAACTTCGCCGCCGCGGTGACCGAGGGCGAGTTCGAGATCGTCGCGCAGCCGGCGCGCACCAACCGCTCCACCCAGCACTGGACGATG
>Ga0182738_1001239_pt1 | contig 32558 bp, 29 predicted proteins | sample eDN5th30CBELigMG_FD_128876 | JGI IMG/M metagenome (GOLD analysis project Ga0182738, IMG submission 128876) | Enriched Miracle-Growth compost microbial communities from Emeryville, California, USA - eDNA 5th pass 30_C BE-Lig MG (version 2)... ...
CCTCTGTTTTTATAATTGAATTTTGTGAAGGAGAAAGTGAATTTTAGATACTGAAGAATTCGATCACAGAAAAGGATCTTGTAAGCCTTCTTTTAAGGAATTTCAGAGGAAAGAAAGAAGAAAGGACAAAATTTTGGATAAAATTTTATCTTGATAATATCCACCAGAGATAATTATAGAAATCGCTCACAGACCCAAGTGAATATCAAAAGAATTTGTTCTGAAAGATTTTCGACTTGTTTTTGTCGAAATAGAGGTCAAATACGAAGAGTTTTGCTCAGGGCTTCACAAAATTCTTTTGATTTTCACAGCTGTCACAAAGAAGCTAAACGTACTTTATTAGATTTTCCAAAAAGTTTTTCGCGCTTTTTATGAAAAAGAGAAGTTTGAAAGGCCAAGAAGAATTTCCAACAAAAGTTGATAGAGGAAGGAAAATATATTGGCCTGCAATTAAAATTTAATCCCACAGGCCTTAGAAAATTCGAAATTCGAAATGTGTGGTACCGTGCGAAAATTTTGAAGTCTTACTTAATAACTGATATCATTTTTCTTCAAACATTTTTGCCATTAATATTCCAAATATTCCATCTCTACTTTCAATCTTCTTTCTTTGCATTAAGCACATTAGATTCTCACCATCCTCTTTTCTTTTATGAGAGTTAATCTTTGCAAACTTTGAAGGAATCTGACATGTATTGTTGCTTTCAATAGTTTTGCAACTGTGATCAAATCACCACACAAAATCAGAGCCTCAATCATCATTTTCTCGTTTCAAAATCCTTTGACATAATAAAAAAAATGTCAATGGCGATAAGGATTTTCCTTTCATCTCATACATGATCCTCTCTAAATAACGACTCAATGATGACATGTTGGCAAAGTTTTGTATGCATTTAGCTCAAGGTTCAAAAGCAATTTTGTTGGTTTGAGATAATTTTAAAAGCAAAAGATCTCATCAGTTTATTTGGTCACTTGAGATCAATTATTTTAAGCAAATTTTTCCCTCATTCACTCAACATCTTCGATTTAGCTCAAAACACTTTCTTCTCATACTCTTATTCCAATCCAGCCTGATTAAGCATGCAAAAGACTTCCTTCTAAACCCCATTTTTCTACATTAAAATAATGGCTAATAGGATATTTATCTGACCTCCTTAAAATCGGCAGATCCTCGAGTTATGCATCGCATTTTTCATATACGTCATAAGCTGAGCTCAATAATCTATTGGAAGGGCCTATCTGCTTTTAAAGAAGATGACATCAATAAGCGTCATTTTAAAGAAAATTCGAATTGGACTTTTAATATTTTTTAATGCAGAGTTTTTATTGGAGAGATCTCAATTCGAGAAAACACATTAAACCATCCAAGCCTTTCTCTCCCTAAACTCTCCTCAAAGTGAATTTCCTCTTTCAAAGACTTCACTGTACTTTCTAACTTTACTACTATTCTTCGCAGTTCAACAATTTATTGATGAAACTCAACAAGTCTCTTCAGTAGTTAGGCACAAGATTTACATATCTGATTCACATGAGAGCCAAAGCTTGACTCATCAAACCCTCAAATTGACATAAACGGCATCTAGATATAGAAATTCTCATCTCCCTCAATCAGGCGAAAAGGAAGACTATTGATCTTTCAAACAAAATTCATATTCACAAATGATCCCGAGGATAACCTTTTTCAAGAGCGCTTAAGCTCTGGAGAGTGACTTTTCTATTTATAGAGAGAAAATATGATTTTCCTTCTTTAGGACAGCAAAGATAACAAGGAAAAAACAATTGAAGCAAGCTTTAGAATTATTGCCCAATTTTATTCCTCAGAGAGTTTATTGATTTTTATTAATAAGCTTAATCACCTCGAGCCTCGCCTTTCTGACCATTCTCTTCACCGGTTTCCAACAGATCCCCTTATTCTCTATTTTTACAAAAAACTGTCTTCATAAAAGTGGTTTTTCTTTAGAAAAAAATGAGGTTTAAAAACCACAATTTGAGATAAAAAGCTCTTTAACAACTTTCATTATGGATCTTTTTGGCTCAGCTCAGCTTCTTGTCATACAAACAAGAAAAATATCAAGAATGTTAGCCAATAAACAATAATTCGCGAGGTAAAATCGAATCTCACCACAATCCAGGCAACCCCGTAAAGGCATTATTATCCTCAGAAATCATCAAAAATAAACTGTTCGTTTCCATTTATCCCTATTTTTTATAAAGAAAAGTTAAATAGAAAAGGGGCAAAAAATAATAAAAAGAGGTTTTTTCTTCGTTTATGAGATCTTAGATTAATGGTAATAAATAAATTCCATCTCAAAAAATTTACTCGAAACAAATCAAACTAATCAAAAGTTAGGACTAGAGATAATGTTTTGTAAGAATTAGAAAATTCTAAAATTTTAGGACAAAATTAGAACCAGAATGATCCATACTCAAATCAAAGTTTGATTTTTGTGTGCATGTTTAATTAAGAGGAGCAATTGGTTGGCTTATATACCGAAACACGGTATGATTAATCTTCGTTAAACTACTCGTTTTTTACAAATAAATTTCCCTTCATATATTTTTCTAATATCAACTTTATAGTGCTTTATAAAACATTAATTAACGAATCAAGCTTTCACATACGAAATGATTAACTTTGGTAATAAATCTAGCTTTTTTCTTCCTTTATCTTCTCAGGCTCTTTTTCCGACAACCACCCCAGCCAGTCTACTATTGACAGCTCTACTGTATTCCTACCAATTTGCCATCTTTCTTATTCAAATTAGATTTGCACTTCTGTCAGTCGCCGTTCCAATATAAAATTAGATTTCGATGAAGAAACTCCCAGAAATAGCGCACTCCAGGCCGGCCCAAGTAGACACATGGCAAACATATTCCTCAGAAAGGAAAGGAAGAACCTCAGTGATTCCACTCCTTCTCGCAGCCAAATGAAAAACATCAACCCTCAATACAGCTCTAATCTCCAAGATCTCTTTCTAAAGTACACTTTTTGTACTCTTTACCTCAGTTAACCGATCCCTTCAGAAGCCAAAATGACTGCACAGAAAGTTCAGATGGTCTTAAAGCTACAGGAACCTTTTTACCCAGACTTGGAAGTAGTGAAAGCTTGGAAACGGACAAAATCTCCATTCAAGATCAGTTATCCGAAGCCAACCCTCAAACTCTCACTGAGCTTCACGAAGAACAACTTCTCGCAGAGATTCCTTTAGCAACCTCTATTCAACGTCATGCTCACCGATCTTTTACAGGTGAAAAATTAACCTTGACTTGTTATTAATTTATTTTATGCAGAGTGCTTTGCGAGGACGAAACTCCCTGCCAATACCAAGTCCAAACAAAAAAGTGTCGCTGAAGTCTCTGACCGTGACGACTCCTTCCAAAACAAACTTTCCCTCTCAGTTAGCAAAAATCTCAGAGACCCCGATCTTACCACTATTTCCGCCCAAACCGTTGCGAACTTGATCAGAGAAAGTCCTAGCTCTAGTTATTTGATCGTTGACTGTCGTTTCTCTTATGAATATCAAGGTATGTAAAGAGATGTTTTGTTAAGCTCACCCCTTTTACTTCAGGTGGCAAAATTAAAGGAGCAATCAATGTGACATCCCTCGAGATGTTGGAAAAGATCTTCTTTACACACAAGGATCTTTTATACAACCCCAGATATATTGAAGACCTCAAGAAAGACACCACAGGCACTCTTGAGAAAGTTGATTCATACATCAATAACGAAAATTCTGAACCTTTGAACTCCAAATTGCCTCTTGTCATTTTCCATTGTGAATTCTCGCAAAAGAGAGGCCCTAGAGCTTTTAGAGCTCTCAGAAACACAGATAGACAAAAAAATCTCAAGACCTGGCCAAGACTTGATTTCCCTGAAATCTATATTCTTGAAGGTGGCTTCAGTGCATTTTTTTCTGAATTCGCGGTAAGCTGATTATTTCTGAAAAATTTATTAACCACCTTGCCAATAGGAATTCTGTGAAGGTACCTATGTAAAAATGGTTGAAAAAACCCATAGAATCGAATACGCTATTGCTAAAGATAATGACAAAAAGCTGTGGGGCAAAAAATATGTAGTGGAGTACAATTAAACAAATCAGTCTTATTCAACCCTTCTCAGTCTTATGTTAACATCAATTTCCTAATCTCTTCAGACTCTGTCTGTTCTGTTCTATGAGTCTGATGGAATGCTTGCTTTCTTTTCAAGCAGAAAAATGGCGATTTCAACAGCGCTCAAACTTCTCAAAAACTATTTTCTTTACAAAAAATCGTCCCTCAAAAGATGATATTCCCTCCCTCCTTCCCTCCATTTTAACAAAATGCTTCTCAAAACAATGTTTTATATTTTGCTTCTCAATCTCAATCTCAAAACATTATTCACCGGCTCACCGGCTTGGTGGTTTCTATTAAAATTTTTATTCATAAATTCAGAGATATATATTTAGCAGCAAGTATGCTTCAATAAATTACATATTAAAAAGTATATATTGCATTTTTTTAAATATTCAATGGAGTTGTTTATTCCCTCTTCCTCCTTCTTCTTATAGAGTTGAAACTCAACTCTTTCTTTTCCCTCTCTTTAAATAAATCATTCAACAAATCCAAAAAAGTCCCTTTTCTTTTTCTCATTCATAGAGTAATTTTACCATTGGGTATTAAAACAAAATTTATAAAAAACACCTCTTTAACCTAAAAATATTTCTTTTTTTCTAAATTCCAAAATTTAATCCTTTTAATTTAAAACGCTCAGAGGACTCTCCCTTATCCATTTATTTGACAACTATTTTTGGTGCGTATTAAATTTTTATATGACACCCTTTACTTTGTTTATTTTTATGATGACTCTCAACGACTCTCTCTTCCCTTCTTATTAAAACTCTTCACTCCCTTTTCAATTCCCGCTCTCAACCTCGCCTTCGGGGTCTCTCTTTTCTCTTCGTAAGACAGAATCTCATCGGTTTATTTTTCTAAAGAGACTTCAGCCTCGATTTCTCAGAACCTCTTTTTCTCCGTCTCATTATGTTTAACAATTAAAACCGACTTATTTCTCTAAAAGTCGTTCTTCTTTGCTCACCCTTTCCACCTCATTATTGAAGAAACAAAAAGGGATCCTCGTTAAGAGCATTAAACCTAGTTCTATGTTTTGAAAACTCGTTTAAACCGAAAAAACCCTTTAGTCCCTTCAACTCAAATCATCATAATACACTTGTTATGTATCCTTTTGGTTCTATTTAGCAACGTCATTTGAGTTTTTCAAGTCAGAACTTTAAAGGAAGAATTTTTATAGACACTTATAAGAAATAAAATTTGACTTCCTTGAAATTCGCTCTCGTAAAAATTTAAATAAAACGCCGGAACTTTTTTGTTGAATATTTTGTTTATTATTTGCAAGTTTCTCGTTGAAATCTGAGCAGTCCAGAATCATCTGATATTCTCCATAAAAAGCTTATTTTTGTCTGAACTTAGGTTCTCATGTTGATTCGCCAATAAGCAGGTGAAACAGGTGAGAGTAGTGGCCAAGGCAGTTCTGAGTTTATCAAACAAAGAATTATTGAAGTCTGAGAGAAAAAAGGCATATTTGAGGAGGTTGAAAATAGAAACGGCCAAAAGTATTTGTAGATCTAATTAATAATATAAGAAGGAATTTGACGTGTCTGTCTCTGCCAATTGATTTATTCTGTTATCAAAGTTTCATTTTTATTTTTGTCTTTATTAAGGATGTATGAAAAAGAAATTTACCTTGAGTTCATCATCTGTTCAAGACATTCATTACGATTGTCAGTTCTCATTTAACCTAAAGTTTTGTTATCCATAAGGAGTTTGCTCTTCATGATAAAGTAATGTTTCTCTTGCCAATATTTTTCTCTATCAAAATGACCCATTTTTGCTTTATTTTGGGAAAGAAGAAGAAGATCTTTTTCTCCGTTGTAAGCTCTGTCAGCGTCTCCTTATTCTGAACATGATAACAACTGAAGAGCTCCATGAAAGAAAGGTCTCTGTTAAGTCTTGGCAAAATATCCCAGTCTCTGAATTTTGAAATCTGGCTTATTTCCATAAGAAAACACACCCAAGCCTTTATTCTGTTTGTCGATTCATTCTCTCCTTTTCATGCACTTTCTTAATACGCCCAGAACCCTGTCGATGATATATCAGGTCAAACCTTGTAATTTTCTCTTGTTATTTCGAAATGAACTCCGGTTAGCAGTTCAAAATGTTTCCTTTCAAATAAAATGGTTTCCAAAAGCTCCGAACTTCATTTGAGCTTCAATATTCGTTTTTGGCTTGATTAATATGAGCAGCCTTTAAGGCTAGGCTCTAAATTGAGCAAGATATGGATTCTGGAGAAATTTGGTTTCGTCGTTTCGAGCTCTAAAGTCAATGAAACTTGTTTTCGTATTTATTTTATGACAAATTTTATAATTTTACCTCCAAAACCCCAACTGTCGAAATGCAGTTTGAATGTTTAATCTAAATAAATTTGCTCTCATTTCTTGAACTTTTCCGTTTTTATACTCTTATTCACCCGATTTTTCTATTGAATTTGGACACCTTAAAGTGGGCTCTATCTAGAAATTAAGGCCATGTAGCTCGAAAAAGAGCCTTTTAGGATTCGGAGCATTTGATTTCAAGGCCAAATTTATTTGGAAGTTCGAATTAAAGTTGTTTCTATGGATGAGATTCGACTTCTTTTTTTTTAATAGAAAAAATCGAAGAAGTTAAATATGAAGCCTATCATTACCCACTGTATTCCCTATACTGCTCAACCCAATAAAGGAGCGATTAATTCAGAGCGGAGAATTTGCACAGGAGTCTCTAAAAACGGATAAAAACTCAATCAATAAAAATAAACTGGATTGGCTGTTTTCTTCTGATCTCGACTCCGCTCAAATCAGGTTTGATCATGGGAATAGGTTTATTTTGCGGGCGAATCAACAGAAGACAGAGCGCCTGAATTGTTGAAAAGAGATCAGAAAACCAATTTTTTACTAGAAAACTTTTTCCTCGCTATATTGAATTGACTTTGAGAAGAATTTCCTCTGAAAAGAAGAGTCTCCTTTGAAAAACAAAATCATTTTTGCTCCACAAATTTTCAATGAAGAAGATCCCCTTTGCAGTGAAGAAAAAAAATTTGAAGATAAAATCTCATGAAGCTCTCTTGAGCATTTTTTTGTTTTCCTTATAAAACTTCTCTTTCAAAAAATTCAATAAAATGTTTCTAGCGCCTTCTCAGTGTTTCTCCAAGAGAAATTTATTTTTTCAAATTTTTTGGACATTTTTTTCTCCTCTATTCAAAAACTCCTGATGAAAAATGAGATAAAAGCGGAAAAATAATAATTAACATCTCGCTAAGGTCTTTCAGCGATCTACAGGAAGTCTAAAAAAAAAAAACTTGGAACATTCTCCTCCAAAGAATTTTTTCCATTGTCCATTGTTCATAAAAATATCCTGATCAGCTCTCTTAATATTTTTCAAAAAAATGTATCCAACTCTCAGCTTGAGAGATTCAATCAAGTCCTTCTCTCGTTTCATCACTTCGATTTTTTTAAAATCCTTGTGGAACCAAAGTTTTTGGAATATTTTTGCAAAAATAAATTTTTTTTATTGGCAATTTTTCCGAATTTTTTAAAGAGGAGGTTTCCATTCTCTTAAATTTGATTTACACATACATATGAAAACAACAATATTCACCAACATTTTTTTTTCATTTGATTTAATATTCTCTTTAAAAAATAACTTTTCACATCTCAAATTTCATGTATTATGTATCAAAAACAACATATCATATTAAATTCTCAACCCTTACTTACTGATCAAGTGATTCTAGGGTGGTTTCGTCATTCATCAAATCCCTTTTGTTATTTCCGAAAATAGGTTGTACATATTTGGATTCAAAACTATTAAATGCCTTTTGAATCATACTTGGCTTAGAATCCTTTGGAGGACTAAGATCAGTGATTGCCTTCATTTGAATACTTTGCTTTATTCTCGCTTCATGCTCTCTTGAAACATCATCTCCCAATGTACCTGGCATCAACAAGTTTCTTATATCCGTTCTTTGAAAAATTAATTTCTTTATGAAAAAAATTCTTTTTACATTTCAGTGTAGATGTTTTGGTCAAGTCCAATTTTCTTTGCAAAGGCTTCCAAGAGATTTGTCAAAACAAAAATCGTGAAAATAACAACACCCAATGTTGTTGATTGAAGCATCAAGACATTTGGAGACACAACAAGCCATCCAAGACCAAAAGAAATTGCACCTAAAGAACAAAATTAACATTCTCATAAGATATTCTCTCTTACCTCTAACGAGTCCAGAGTACCAAATAATCTTCATTTCTTTAAGGGTGAGATCCATTTCAATTCTGACAATATAAAACAGAGCAGGTGGCAAGAAGATAGCCAAGAATCTAGCAATAAACACGCTCAAAATCATCAAGAGAGTAAATCCGATCTTGAACTCAGAGTAATCAAAGTTCACAAGCGTTATGCCCAAATAAATAAACACAAAGTTTTCTGCTAAATATCCAAAAGCATCAAAGACCAATGTGGTACCCTTTTGTGAGTCTTCAGAAATATTCTGGATTGTATAATGAGACATCACCAGTCCACAACTAAACAAAGAGATAATTCCTAATAAAATCATTAGAAAACTTCCTTTTATCCTCTCAATACCTGACAAGTGAAGACTTTCAGCGACTAAATAAGAAGCATAACTGAAGAGCAAAATCAAACAGGTTTCCAATTTAGGTTTCTCAGCAAAATCCTTGACGTTCTTGAATATCAAAGAAAGGACAAGAGCAAGAGAAATTCCAATTAACAGACTGAAAAATGACAGATAAACGAATTCTCCACCAATTGACAAGATCATTTGGAAGGAGAATGACACGGAACCTCCTGTATTTCTGTCCACAAAGAAAGTCTTGATGGTTCTGAACAACAATATACTCACTGCATCATTAACGATTCCTTCTCCGAAAAGAATAGCGTTTAATTTGGGGTAAACCTCAGCTTTGACCAATGACAAAGCGGCAACTGTATCAGTAGAACTCAAAATACAAGCCAGCATCATACAATCAGGCAAGGAGAGTTTATGCTCAGCATCTATGATCCAATCAAATTGACTGAAAACTTTGGCCAAGAATGAAAGAGTCACAAAAGCAATCAAAGTTCCAAAGCCACCAAATAATGCAATGAATTTGAAATTATGGAAAAAGTTGCCTTTCTTGAGTGTATACCCTGCTGCGAGAATAATTGGAGGCAAGATAATTGTGAAAAATATCTCTGGATCAAATTTTGATCCTTCTCCTTTCTAAAAAGTTGGCTTAGAAAAGTGAAAAAGAGGTTTATGAGGTTACTTTAAAGACATTCAAAAGCCATGAAGCTAAAAGACCGAGGAAAATGAAAAGAGCAGATTCGTGAATATGTTTAATCTATTCACTTAATATTCGGTTTGAAAAGACAATTTACTTTTTTCTTTTCAATGAGGAGGGCAGCAAATAAGGAAATAATCAAAAGGATTGTAATGAAAAAGGTTTCAGCAACAAGCATCGCCATTGGAGTGAATTTTTGGGGAAATCAGAAAGTTTATGTTTGCTCCAAAAAATAAAAAAACAGACTGAGATTTTTTGAACCGATTAAAATCCAAGGAATTTGGATTGATTTTTTTGTTTGGCTAACTTTTTCTCCAGTTTTCAATTCCCTGAAAATTTTGTTCCTGATGTGTCTTTTTGTTGAAGATATCAGATGTCAGAGGACGAAGCTTTGTTCTTGGTCTTTTATCTTGTCTTGTTCGAAAATGAATAAGTGAGGACATACAGTGATTTTTGGCATATAGATTTTGAACTCTACTGGTGAATTAGATAGATATTCAATCCTTTTTGATCCTTCAGGATCTTGCTCAACCTTTCAAAGTTATTAAATTCAATGATCAGTTTAATTCAGTCTTCGAGATCCTCTCTGGTGAGATCCTGATTTATATAAAATTACATTACATTACAACTTCCTTTCATTACTAAATTTCAAAAATGTTCTATTGAGTCTGGATGAATTTATAGAATTATTTATTCACCGTCTATTCTTATTTATTAGCCTCTCAACCTCCGCTCATTCATTGTTTTCCTTGTTCTTAATAATAAAAATGTCTTCTTCCTTTCTCTCAGCCCAAAGAACATTTCTCATCAATAAGACGGAAGTAACTGTTTGGCTCAAACAATGCAGTCAAACTTTCCAAAGCAAGAGTAAAAATTTGAAATTGAAATCAAAATACTTGTGGATACCAAAATATCTTTTTGTCCCTTAAAATACCAGAAACTTCGAAAACCAAAACCTCAACTCAAAACACTTTCTGGTCCTCAAAAACGATAACTCCTCCCCTTATTTTCAATAAAACGACCGAGATATTCCAAAAATAATTTCTCTGTTAGACTACACTAACGGTTAAATTATTTCTACGCTATGTAACTTCTGGTCTTATTCTTCAAATTTTCCCCTCTTTCTCGCATTCCCTATGACTCTCAAAGAAAAACTTCTATCTCCCTTCTCAACCTCGCCAAATTGACGGTAATCTTAACTCCTTGCTTGCAAAATGATTCAAAATTTCGAAGAGTTCAATCAATAATTTTTACCTGCCATAATTGAAACGAGCTTAAATTTATAACAAAAAACTTTTTTTTTAATCGCACCAAACTTTTCCCAACAACAATAAAGAGATTCTCGGATCATGGAGCACGAACAATACGAAGATTCTATTGACGACTTAATCTCAATTCTTAATCATAATAAATCAAAAGGCCCTGTTACATTCAACACCAACACCAGAGAAAACAAAACACCGACAACTTATCAAGATGAAATCGCTGAAATTGGAAATCTTCTTAATTCTCCTTTTGGGCGCTTCCAAAAGAAAGCCGAACAATCAACCCAAAATCTCATGGGCCAAACCTCTAATCAACTTATGAACAGAGTTCTTAATACTACCGTCCGCCCTTTAGATAAACTCCAAAGTAAAGGCGATATGATCTCCCGCAATTTCCTCAGTAAAACTACCGGCCATCCACCCTCAAAAGAAGATGAGAATAAACAACAAAGAGAAGAAAGGAATCTTACTACTTATTTCAAGCTTGCTAAGTACTCCTTTTTCTTTTTTCTCGTTTCCTAACTATCGACTAGTAATATCAGATATCTCGTTTTTCAACCTTTAGTCACTGACGTCAAACAAAGACCTAAAACTCCTCCTGATAGTGGCTATTATTTCAAATTCAATACCAATCCTGTCACTCTTATCAAATACCTCCTTGAGGATAATGGCTTTAGAGAAACTAACAACAGTCTTTCTTTCTCTATAATGTGGAGTAACGGCGCTATTAAAAATGAAGTCTATCAATGTTTGGGATATTATCAAAAGGTAAATTCACCGCTTTTGTGGAGAGATTCTTATTCCAAAAGGTCAATCATTTCCCCAAATCTTCAGAAATTACTAGAAAGGACTCCATGCATAGAAATATCTCTCGTATGCAAACTGCTTACGGCCTCAAAAACTTCAATTTCATCCCTCGTTCTTTCATCCTTCCCAATGAACTTTCTGTCCTTCAAAATGACTCAGAAAAGAATAAAGGATCTTGGTATATTGTTAAACCTCAAGCTTCTTCTCAAGGAAGGGGTATCTTCATTACCAATGACGTTGATGAAATCATTCCTAAACAAAATAACAACATTATCGTCAGTCAATATATTAATGACCCCTACCTTATCAATGGCCTTAAATTCGATCTCAGAGTCTACGTTGCAGTCACCTGTGTCCATCCTTTGAGAATATATATCTACAAAGAAGGCCTCGTCAGATTCGCCACTGTTCCTTACAATAAAGATCCTGAGTCCTATGCTAATAGGTAATTTCCTGTGGAAATTTATTCTCTTAAATTGCCTCATAGATTCATTCATTTGACAAATTACAGTATAAACAAGAAATCTGAGACATACGTGCCAAATGATGATCATGATGAAGATCAAGAATCCGCCAGCAAGTGGACCTTCGCCACTTTCAAGACATATCTCGACTCTATTGGAATTGATTTTAATACGATTTTCAAAAACATTGAAGATGTCGTTGTCAAAACTATCCTTTCTATTGAAGGAATCCTCTTCACTGCCAATGTTAACCAAGTGCCTCATCGTCACAATTGCTTTGAGTTGTTTGGATTTGATATCCTCCTTGATTCCAAACTTAAACCTTGGTTGCTTGAAGTCAATTTATCTCCTTCTTTGGCTTGCGAATCAGCCCTTGACCTGAAGGTTAAAGGAGATTTAATTTCTGATCTCTTCAATCTTGCTGGTGTGGTCCCTCTTGATCAAAGAACCTATAGTGAACCTAATATGTTTGGAAAGAATCAGAATTTAATGAGTTATGGTGCTACGATTCCAAATTATGATAAAAAGAGCTCATCTTATACTGAAATGAAACCTATGGAAAATCTTACAAAAGAGGAAAAGGCTGTGCTTAGAGAAACTAATGAAGAATGGGAAAGGTAATAAAATTATATGGGCTTAGATATTAAATTTTCTAATAGAAGAGGAAAGTTTAAGAGAATATTCCCAGCAGCTAATGTGAATGATTACAAGAATTTCTTTGAAAATGATAGACCTTTCAATAAATTATTAAGGACAGTGTAAGTTATTCTTTCTGAGGAAGAGTATGCTTAAATTATGACTATAGGGTTCTCAATAATATAAAGAAAGACATCGCAAAGAAACAAGAGAGTTATAGACCTTTTAACTTCATGAAAAAAACTTAAGATTGAAGAAGGATTTTTTTATTTAAAAAGTACTTTTTAACTGAGGACTGCTCCTTCAGAATCAGGAGCTTGTAATTTTTAAAAATCTGTAAAAGTTTGGTTGCGAAAAATAGTTTTTTAAAGTTATATAATATTGTTTGTTTTGGTCAACTTATCAATAAAATTTTTGTATCTCTAATGTTGTTGCTGTTGTTGATTTGACTTTCTATTTTTATGACAAAAATCTTTTTCAAACAAATCAATAAAAAATATTCTTCCTCTAAATTTCTCGATAGAGAATTTGTTTTATTTTTTGAAAAGAAGCCAATAAAAAATTTTTGCAAAGCACTATTAAGGTTCTCTCATATATCAAGCCATATTCTCAATCAGAACTTTTATCAGAAAAATCTCTCTATCCTTTTATCGATTCCACCACCCAAAAATCATTTTGTTCTGGAAAAAAAATCTCCCAAAAAATATTGATCCTTCTTATCCTTGAGGAGGATTTTTTATTCCCGTTTTCTATTCCCATTTTCTTTTTATTCTTCAATCTCAATTTTGGTGGAAAGTTCCATCTGGATTTTTAAGATTTTTGATTCCACACATTTTTTGACCCTGATCTTCCAATATCTCAGTGAGTTCAAAGGGGGGACAAGAGAAGAGGGACATTTGAAAAAGATTTTTCTGGATCTCAAAAATTTCCACAATATCCCAATTGATCATTCCTTCAATCAAAAGATTTTTTTTGAAGACTATATCTTGATTCATCATTAAGCAAATCTTTTGTTTGCGAGAAATTAATTCGATTAAATGATCATTAATTGAGGAAATCTTTGAGGTCAGGAGCAGAGCCAAAATGATGTTTGAATTTTGCAAAATGATTTCGTGAGGAGAAATTTCTCGACAAACGATTAAGATCGGGAGGAGATATTAATGACAAATAGAGCCATACGGGAGGCAGGCTTTTTGTGAGATTTAGATTTATTGATTAAAACAAAGCGAAAGGCACGAAATCAATCACTTGATACTTTTCTTAATAAAATTAAGAGAGGTTAATTAATAAAGTGTTTTTAATTATCACTACATAAAGAGAGAAAATGGCCGTCAGACCTTTGAGACATAAGAGAATCGTTCACAAGAAGACCACCAGATTTACCAGATTCGAACACGAAGATTACCCTGGTAAATTGGCCCCCAGCTGGAGAAGACCCAGAGGTATCGATAACAGAGTCAGAAGAAGATTCAGAGGCAACAAGCCCATGGTCAGAGTTGGTTATAGAACTGATAAGGCCACCAGATTCATGAGAAAGAGTGGCTTCAAGACCTTCGTTGTCACTAACGAAAGAGACCTCGAATTGTTGTTGATGAATAACAGAACCTACTGCGCTGAACTCGCTCACAACTTGTCTGCCAGAAAGAGAGCCACCATCGTTAGAAGAGCTGCCGAATTAAATGTTAGACTTACCAACGCTAAGGGCAAGCTCAGAGTCGAAGAAAAGAAAGAAAACTAAACGAAGCTTTCATATCCATAAAAATTCTTGTATAGTGGTAATCCATATCGATCCCCTCGCTTGGTTCGTATAACTATAAAATGGAAACAAATTAGTTTTGCCTTAAGAGTAGTTGAGCCAATTTGCACCTATTTCTAAATCTTTTTCAAGGTCATCATAGTCATAGTTAATCTCACATCGGCTGGATCTCAACTTTCCTATCCACCAGCACAATTATTTAAACAACCCCAAAGGATAGCTGGTCATGGGAAACACTATCCTCTTATTTAAGATCACACAAAATATTTTTTCTCCATAAAAACCCCAACTCTTCTCACAGCCACTTAAAATTTAAATGTGAATCTCTCAATCACATTTATGGTCTAATATGCCTTGGACCTCAAATCTTTTGAAAAGAGGTAGAGATTAGGAAAATCGTCACTTCAAGAAGAAGAAAGTCATTGTTAGTGTTGAAGTTGACGAAAGAGGAGACTAGACATTTTTTAGTAGAACATTTGCGGTATCTAAATATCTGCCCTCTTGGAATAAAAAATCCAAAATTAAAAACACCCTTTATTTTCACAAAATCTTGTCTATTGAGATTCAATCCTGAATTAAAATAAAGAAATTTTTTTCGTGAAGTTAAGAGAAAGGTTTGAAGGAAAACAATAAGAAATAAGCAACGATTTTAAACAAAAATATGAAAGAGGATTGAAGAATTTTTATTAAAAAGAAACTTGATTCTGAAAGACAAACAAGATTTGATGTTCGTATGAGAGGGAGAAGGAAGCTAGGAAAGGGAAAAAAAACTTCCGGAATTATTTTCTCAGAGATTCTACTAGAATTATGGCAATCTGTTCATTTTTCTTCAAATAGTAACGATACTAATTTTTTTCAAAATAAAGAAGCTCTTTAAAGTCTTTGTCAAAAAATAAGCTTTGAGAAAATTAATTTTTTCCCCTCCAACCTTCTTTTTTCAGTTCATTAAGAAGAGTTTTGCTCGTCTATATTTGAGGGCATAGTTGATGAGTCAAAAGCACCTGATTGAATTTTTCAATAAAAAAGTTCAGTCAGATTATTCAAGTTATTGGTTTTATGAATCCCTATATCATAAACCTGTTTTAGATCTCAAGAAAAGCCCATCTTCAGAAGAGAAGGAAGGATTCTAGGATTTTTTATGTTCCTTTGGCATGAAGTGAAAAATATTTAAAATTTCAAGATAAAACCATCGAATTTTCGGTAAATTTCACAATAAAATTATATCTATATAACACTCCAAACAAATATAAAAATACAAAAATATTATCATTCATCATACCAAGGCAATCAAACACTTCGAAACTTTTCGAACGCACTATCTTTATCTTTCGTCGTGATCATCGCCTTCACGACAACACTGCTTTAATACGCTCTTTAAAAGAATCCCACACAGTCATTCCTTGTTTCATCTTGGATGAAAACCAAATTAACCCTCAAAACAACCCTCAAAACAACCAATTCTTCTCTCATAATTGTGTTCAATTTTTGATTGAATCTTTCCATGACCCCAACAGACAGCTTTCCAAACACAACTCATGTCTTCACTTCTTCTATGGTGACATTGAAACCACAATTTCTCACATGATCTCAGCTATAAAACCCCAAACTCTTTACCTAAATGAAGATGTGGCCCCTTATTCAATCAAAAGAGACAAGATAATTTCTTCCCTTTGTGAAAAAAATAATGTAAAATTTTTCTCTTTTGAAGATATGATGTTGCATTCCAAGAACCAAGCCATGCTTGACAATGGCTTCCTCTACCAAATGTTCACTCCCTATTACAAAAAAGTCAGTGTTTTCCCAATCCCAGAACCTCTAGAAAATCCTTATACTAATTATATCTCTGCTAAAGAGGAGTTTCCTGGAGAGCTTTCTGTAAAGAAAATCGATGATTTTTACCAATATAACCCTGACGTTGCTGTTCATGGAGGCCGATCTGAAGGGCTTCAGCTCTTAGAAAATATACATAACCTGAAGAATTACACAGAAATAAGAAATATCCCATCACTATCAACGACTAAATTATCTGCTTTTAACAAATTTGGGTGCTTATCTATTCGCGAAGTTTATTATAAGGTCAAAGGGGAAATGGGAGAAGAATCAGCTTTGACAAAGCAGCTATATTGGAGAGATTTTTATTATGGAGTCATGCATCACTACCCGCATTGCTTAATGAAACCAATGAAAAAATCATACGAGAACTTAGAATGGAAGGAAAACAAGGAGCATTTAGAAAGATGCGGTAAAGGAATGACGGGATGTCCTATTGTGGATGCAGGAATGAGAGAATTAAACAAGACTGGGTTTCTGACAAATCGAATGAGATTGATTGTGGCGAATTATTTAGTGAAAGATTTGTTGATAAATTGGCAAGAAGGAGAGAAATATTTTGGAACAAAATTAGTAGACTATGATGTTAGCCAGAATAATGGAAGCTGGCATTGGGTTGCAGGAGCAGGATGTGATACCCAGCCGTATTTTAGGATCTTTAATCCGAATTTGCAGAGTGTCAAATTTGATCCGGATTGTGAATGTATCAAGAAGTTTGTGCCGGAATTAAAAGATGTGCCAAAAGAACAGATTCATAGATGGGAAGATAATTATAAGTTATATGAAGGCAAGGTGGATTACCCTGCGCCGATTGTGAAACATCTTGAATAGAAGGAGAAATTGATTAAAATGTATGAAGAAGCAGTTGGAAAGCCAACTCCTGTGCTTGAGATCCATCATGATAATAAACAATATGGGACAGGCAAAAAACACTTTAAGAAGGAGAAAAAGAATCAGGGTAAAGTTAAACCTGTTGAAAAATCTTTGAATGAAAATACTTCTTATCAAGAATTTTATACTTAAATTGAAAATATTATATGGGATTTTTCAAGAAAGGAACAATTGTTCTGAAATTTTATGAATAAAGAAAACGTGTCAACAAATTCAATATAAAGAGACTCAAAAAATTTACTAACTATGAATTGCACAAAAGACAAATAACATTGTTTCACTAATTACTCCATTTTTCTTCACTAAGATCGATATCAGATTTTCCAGCAATGGACCCAACTCGACTATTTCTAGGATGCTGCCTTCTGGCACGAGCTTTTTGTTGAGCTTCTCTTACCAAATTATGAGGGAATTTCGTTGGGGAATATTCGCCAATTTTGAAAGTGGGCGATTCATCCACATGTCCTAATAACGTAGATCCTTTTGGTCCTTGGAGTTGAGTTCTTTGTATTTCAATAGTCAGTTGCGTTTCATTTTCGAGGATAGGAGAAGAATCTTTTGCCCGATCAAGCTCTGGTAATCTTTGTGAAAGAGGAGGAGAGTCCAATTCGTATGTACTGGGACTGTAATTACCAAAATCTTTCTTGAAATTTGGGGAGGACAAAGAGTATTCATCCTTGAGCTGGTTGAATCGTTGCTCATTTTGAACGTTTTGTTGGGAGAAAACTGCCGTGGTGATCTTGGGAGAACCCATCCTTCCTTCTTTTTTCTTCACGATTATTCGAATTACTCTTTCGAATGTTCGAGCCACAAGAATGAAATATCCAAACACAATAAAACCAATATGACTGTATGCAATAAGCTTAGCAAATCCTGGTCGAACTTTTTCAAGGGTTGATCCACTGTCATATTCCGCCGAAAGAATCGCCAAAGCTATACTCACATAAAAAAGCACGGCTTCTTGGATCACATACTGAATCTGAGAAATTCTTTGTTGGAAAGGATTGATAAAGATGAAATAGATCAGCATAACGATGGTTATCGCCATGAAAAGAGAAGCTTGAGCAAGCGGATATTCCCATAAATAGCTGAGAACGACATAGAAAAGAAGGATTCTTGTGGCGTAAATAGGGTAAAGCATAGCCTGAAGGAGCTTCTGGAATTTAATTCCCTTGAAGATGACTCGCCAATTTTCCCATTTTCCTTTTATTTCTCTTGTGATAATGCCTGCTTGTGATGCACGGTTTTTAGTTTCGTTTCGAATTTTCACAGTAATGACCCAAAGATAAGTCCATAGAGCGATAACAGCAAGGATAAAAACAATGCTGATAAGCAAGCTCATGATTGATTTGCCTTTGATATTTCCAGATTTGAATTGTAAAGCAGAGAAGATGATTATGCCATCGAAATATGTGATAAATAGCCCCAATAAAATATTCCATTGTAAGGCTTTTCTGAAATAGGAAATTACGGCATTAGCCTTGCAATGTTTCAAGGTAAAATATTCTCCAATTCTAATGAGTCCCCAGACTGCAGCTGCGAATAAAATTGTCATCATTGTATCCCAGAAATTAATGATAAAAACTGAGCCAACTTGGTATTTTAGATATATCACAGGAATCGATGAGGCTTGGGGAAAGACTTCGGAAAGCTGTTCGAAAATGTCTTTGGAGAATGTGAGAGAAGTAAAATCTGACATTTCAAGGTCCAAAACCCGTTGATAAAGTGGTGGATATTCAACTTTGAGATATCTCAAGTTATAAAACGTTTTTATTAAAGCCAGGATAAAGAAGGCATTTGCATCTTTATAAGCAATCAAACTGTAAAATATCGCCAAACAAGTGATGATTATCGTTCCTGTATTGATTAAATCCTTCAAAACTTTGCTCTCACTTAACTCATCTTCTGTAAGGTCTACAAGGGATTTTTGTAAAACAAGGAATTTCAAAGGAATTAGGTACCAGATGTGGGTTCGAGAGGAAAATTTTTGGTCCAAGCAGAGGCTAAATGGGTTTGTGAAAGAAGGAGAAGAGAGAGAAATGTGAAACTGGTTTTCGACTGTCTCATGACGATCTCGACTAATAATTTATGGGTTTTTTTATATCGATTATTAAATTTGATTGATCATCTCATTAATTATTAAACAAACTTAAGGACTTTGATTAAAGCCTCTCAACGGATTCTATCACACATTCCTTTTTTTTCTCATTTGAGATGACTCGATTGTCTTTCAATTTCGAAAGGACGAAGGAGCTTGATTGGATCTCGACGATATCTTTGAGTGTTAAAAAGTGAAATCTGGATATTTTGAGGATGAGATTAAAGCTAAAATCACTTTGAAAAAAATTTTAATAGGGTTTGGAATTTGTGATACCCCAATATTCAGGATTTTAATGATAATTATGGTTCTATTTTTCAGGATTAGACTTTACCTCTCATCGTTGATCAAAAACACTGAGAAATCTATTTTAAAAGACATATCGGCATTAGATTGAGTCAAAAGGGAAATAAAAAATAAATTCAACTTCATTTAAATGGAGAGTTTTTTAACGAGGAATGAAATGAGTATCTCAAGAGCCTTGATATGAGAATTGACTTGGACAAAGAGTTTTCTTTTTTGTGCGGAAAAAGCCTAGAACGAGAAACATATGATTGATTTAGTCTTGATTACGTAGGATCTTTGATTAATATTTATTGTAGGATAGGGAATTAAAATGCCTTTTTCTCTCAACATTTCTTATTCTACGATGAAATTATATTCGAATTCCTCTATGCCCTTCGAATTTAATGATACAAATTTTTCTCGCATGATTTCAAAGAAAAAATTTTTTTTTTATTCCTCTTTTCTTTCTTCCTTTCAAATTCGGAAAACCAGAACCCCTGATAGTTGAGAAAGGATTCCCCCTTTTTTTTGGAGTCGAAAATTTTTTTCTCAAATCCCACAAATTTTCAGTTTTCCTTATCTTAAAATTTTCTTGAAAAAATTTTGACTCCAAATCTAAGATGTTACTTTTTTCTCCAAATAAAAAAGAATCAATCACAAATAAAAAAAACCTTCATTTCATTCCCACTCTTTAATCAATCTATTAAAAAATCCTCCATCTTCACTGGCCAACTTTTTATCCATTGTCATTTTTCACCATTTCTTTACGGGAGCAGGATCTTTATTTCAGGATTTTAAGGAATATTTTTTACCCATTAAATCATATCTTTCACTCAAGTTGCACAAAAATATTCCACCGATCTCTTCATTGGTTCGTTGATTTCTTCAAAATTTACCAGTTATTTATAGAGGAATGGAACCCCTAAAGGTGTCAAAGAAGATGAAAAGATCCCATCCATTCACCTTTAATTTTCCCTAGGACTTCAAGTGTCAATTTTGTCCTCTTAAAGTTTCCATCCTCAGACTTTCCTTCAGTTCACCACACCTTTTCTTGACAAATAATAATAGAATGGATCGATTTTGGACCCTGTATATTTTCTAACATGCTTTCAACTCAAAATAAATATTGATCATTCATCAAATATATACGGAAATCTTTAATTTCCGAATCACACTTGACAGGAAAATAATCCGACAACACTATTAATTAAACTATGCAATGGATATCAGTCCTCCTTGCTTAAAATATCTTTTGCCTGCCTCTCATACTTTCAACACCCTCTTCTGATCTCCAAACAGCCCCACTCTCCCCTCACCTTGACCCTGAAACTTCGGTTTTAAGCCACATTATTTTCTCCTTTGAGTGAATAAATATTCCAGCTCGGCTTTGACTAAACAGCGCTAAAATGCGTATTTATTTAATTGCCTAGTTTTTACAATTCCCAAGGAGTTTAATTTCCCAGTTGCTTGTTTTTTTCATTCCATGACGTCGAATTAAAAATTTTATATGTTATTATATAAGCTCGTAGTTGTTATTAATAAACAAAAAAAATCTAATCTATATGAATATCTTCAAATCAGTCACCCGTGGAATTATCATGAGATCTTTCGCTACTACCAGAGCCACCATCCTCGACATCAAGGCCAGAGAAATCCTCGATTCCAGAGGTAACCCCACCCTTGAAGCTGACGTCGTCACTGAACAAGGTATCTTCAGAGCTGCCGTACCCTCCGGCGCCTCCACTGGTATCTATGAAGCCCTCGAACTTAGAGACGGCGACAAGTCCAGATACGGTGGCAAGGGTGTCCTCAAGGCCATTGACAACGTCCAAACCATCATCAAGCCCGCTTTAATCGGTAAGGACCCCCTTGATCAAGTTGGCATTGATAAGATCATGATTGAACAACTTGATGGAACCCAAAACGAATACGGCTGGTGCAAGAAGAAGCTCGGTGCTAACGCTATCCTCGCTGTCTCTCTTGCTGTCGCTAGAGCTGGTGCCGCCTCTGCTGGTGTCCCCCTTTACCAACACATTGCTAACTTGGCCGGAAACGGAACTGATAAATTTGTCCTCCCCGTCCCTGCCTTCAACGTCATCAACGGTGGTTCCCACGCTGGTAACAGGCTTGCCATGCAAGAATTCATGATCCTCCCTACTGGTGCTAGCTCTTTCAAGGAAGCTATACAAATTGGTGCCGAAGTCTATCATGCTTTGAAGGGAGTAAGATTCGCATATTGATATATTGAGTTGACTAACTTTCTCTAGGTTATCAAGGCTAAATACGGTCTCGATGCCACTAATGTCGGTGATGAAGGTGGTTTCGCCCCCTCCATTCAAGACAATGAAGAAGGCCTTCACTTGTTGATTGAAGCCATCGAAAAATCTGGTATCATAGAGTCTATATTTTCTCTCTAAATTAACCTCTTCTACTAGGCCACAAGGGCAAGGTTGAAATCGGTATGGATGTTGCTGCTTCTGAATTCTACGGAGCTCAAGACCACGTTTACGATCTTGATTTTAAGAACCCCAAGAACGACGGAAAGAGCAAGTTGACCCCCGATGGCCTTATCTCTTTGTACGAAAAGTTCATCAACAACTACCCTATTGTCTCTATTGAAGATCCTTTCGATCAAGATGATTGGGATTCTTACGCTAAGCTCACCTCCAAGATCGGAACTAAGATCCAAATCGTCGGTGATGATCTTTTGGTCACTAACCCCAGCAGAATCAATATCGGTCTTGAAAAGAAGGCTTGCAATGCCCTCTTGCTTAAGGTTAACCAAATCGGTTCTTTGACTGAATCTATTGATGCTTGCAACCTTTCCAGAAAGAACGGTTGGGGTGTTATGGTCAGCCACAGATCTGGCGAAACTGAAGACAACTTCATTGCTGATCTCGTTGTTGGTCTTGCTACTGGTGAAATCAAGACTGGTGCCCCCTCAAGATCTGAAAGATTGGCCAAATATAACCAACTTCTCAGAATTGAAGAAGAACTTGGCAGCAGAGCTGTTTATGCTGGTAAAAACTTCAGAAACCCTAAGATTTAGATTTATACAGAAATTATATGAATAAAAACAAATATTATGCTTATATTTTATGTCATAAGCCTGCTTATTAAAGGATTCTCCCTAATCTGAATAGTTTTTATCCTTTATTTATCAGTCTGACTAGATTGTTTTCCTAGTCATCTCTCCCTTTCAAAACGGTTCTCTCAGAAAATTGAGTATAAAAACTTTTTAATAACAGATAACAAGTGTTAAAATTAATTTTTAGACTTGGCTTGATTTATTTAATGCACGTTGTGTTATTATTTTGAGCCTTTATATTTTTATTAAAAATTGGTTTTTCGCATTCAACTGTTTTTATTTTTTTGAGTTTAAAACTTTTTTCTTTTCTTTCTATTTTTTTATTCGTCTTTTGGATTCATGCAGTCAAAGAACTCTGACTTTACATGATCCTTTCTTCTGTTTTTATCATAAAGATTTACCATTCCCCCATCAATAAAAGTTTCCCCCATCAAGCAAGGCAAGGAAGAGATTTCTCAAGTTAGGAATTCGCTTCTTAAAAGATAAAAAGATAGAACACGTTATCAAATTGTATAATATTATACAATTACAATCTCTCGAATTCTCTTATTATTTTATGTATTATTACAATTGAATTCAATATACATCAGACCCTTTCAACTATTCCTCATTATTTTCCAAGTTTAGCAATTCTATCTTGCAAACTCTTGATATTCACATTCATCATCTCCAAATTTGTCTTGAAAGTCTCTTCAATCTAATCAAAGTTATTACTCTCTCTCCATATTCCTATCTCAATCCCATACCTTCTTTAAAAGTTCTTGGTTTTCTCCTAAATTTTTCAACACAGCATTTTGGTTCTCTTTTAATTTCTCAACTTTATTCACAATATTTGCGCTCTCTTCATGAACCACCTGCAATGATTCAAACCTTCCAATCAAATTTGGCAAATCTTCTGCGATGCTCTCAAGCCCTTGATAAGTATCATGAGCTGTTTCAATCTATTCATTTTTCAATAAAAACCCTTTTCTCAAAAGTAACCTTGTTTAATTTAGTTCCTTCTAAAGTGACTTGAGCTTTCTTATTCCCCAAACGATCAAGCTGTTGATTTACATAGCTAACTCTTCCAAAAAGAGAATCCAAGGACCCTTCTGAAAGTAACTCTGTTGTGTTTTTTAACTTTTTTATATTCTCTGAAAGATCATTTGCACTGGTGTTTCCCAAAACTTTCTCGAGAATGCCGATTCTTCTTTGTAATTCTGCAAACTTCAACTCTTGTTTAACCTTCTCTGAAGATGCATCATATTCAATTTTATATGCCACATTATTCATTTCTGCATCTCCATGTCTTTGTAACTCCTTAAGACGATCTAAAAGAGCTTCGGAGTTTTTATATTCCAAATTTTTTCGAAGAGCCAGAATATGTTGGTCCATGTTTAAAGTCTCCAAAGTCTCTGTATCCAATATTCTCTTCAAATCTTTCAAGGTTTTAGGCCCAAATTATGATAAAAATTATACCACTATTTGCAGTAATATTGCCCAATTCTCCTTGAAGTTTATCGATTTCATTTAACAATAATGGTAAATATTGAGCCTCCTCATTATCTTCCTTTGGAAAATCCAAAAAATTGAAAGCAAAAGATAAAGTACCTTTTGATTTATGCCAGTGAGATCTTGTCTTAATTCTTCAAATTCTCTTTGAATTCGGTCAAATTTCTCTTTTGGTGTTTCTTCAATTTTCACTTCATGATCTTCTTTCATTATTTCCAATCCTTTTCATTCTGAGACAAATCCTTATGTATGTTCTTTTCTTTACTTCTATCTAATGATGAGAAAGTCTCATAGGCTTTTGTGGCAGGTCTTTTTGTTGTATCGATATCCGCCTGAAATTCATTACATTCGACAACTGTATTCAAAATTTTTCAAGTACATTTGCAGCACGAACGACTTCGTAGCTTTGAAGACTTTTTTGATTCTGTTCATTTAATAAATCAAAGTCAATTTCTTCGCCTTCTTCTAATGCATATGCTTTTGTTGACATTTTTGTTATTTACAAATATTAATAAAATTTAGCTCCAAATCAAGATATTATTCCAAACTGAGAAAGGGGACTTTGAAAATTAAGGATTCATTTGGGAAAATGAATATATGGATATAGGAATACTCTTATTTATATAAGATAGTTATTAAGTAAAATACATTAACTCTGACTCTCTTTATTTCAAAATAATAAATCAATGAATTGTTTTTTAGTTGATCAATAAACTTGAGACTATGCTAAATGCATCACTCTTCTTTCTAAACTGACTCATGCTTCCTGATGTCTCTGGCATATTAAATTGCTTCAAATACTCAGCTCTCTTTTGGTATGATTTAAATGGCAGATCCTTCTGTATCTTTGATTCTATTGGGATTTTTAAGATGAATATTCTTCATGAAAATTTTACTTCTAAAGCCGTGAACGCTGCATAATTTGACCAACAAAGGAAGGTGTTCTCTGCTGATAATCATATTATCGATCCAAGGGAACAAGTAATTTATAGCATCTTTTCTGTAGACAACAACCTTGCATAAATCAAACTTCATTGGATAGATGATAATCTGCACAAAATTATATTGACTTGTAATTGTATTTCTTCGGTATCCTCTGTAATTTTCGCACCATACAATATTTACATGATCATTTCCAACATGCCTAATGAAGTTATTACCAATAGATAATCCTCATATTACTTCTTTTTGTTTAAGACTTGATCATCGTCAGCAGAAGTAGGCATCATAGTGGCGACATGGAACATTAATTCGATTAGTGGATCACTATGGTAAACAGCGACCTTTCCATCAGTTTTATATTTCAAGCCTGCTTGGAAACCCAAATGATTTCTTAAAGAAACTTTTTCTCCCAAATGATTTATAAAGTCTTCATATTTATCTGATCCCACGATGTTCTTTAAAATGTCTCTCTGATTATCCTGTCCTCTTGCTACATATAAGACTCCGATCTTTATTGTCTCTCTTGCTATTATTATTTTGAGCTATAAATTCTCAAATAAGTCCTTACCAAGAGCAGAATCGAGAAGGTTAATGGAAGTTTGGAGATGAGCATTGACTTTTTCTTTATCAAAGACAGAAAGGTCCATATTTCTGAAAGGAGTAAGGAAGCCAAGGTTAGCAAGGAACATGCGAACACCATCAAAATTTGAAAGGTTGAGATTATTTTCGGCAAGGTGGAAAACTTTTTTATCAAGACTCATTTCTTGCTCATCCTTCTTCTTGTTTGCTTCGCGGGTGTTGGTTTTCTCATTCTTCTTCTTTCTTTGCTCTTCAAAGTTCTTTGCGAAATCATACTTTTCTTCAAATGGATCATGCACGCTCTTGAATGACTCGTTCGAATTTCCCATTGGGTCCAAGTTATACTATTGAAAAAGTTAATAAAAACTCCATCACCCTCCCCTTACTTCAGCGTAATCATTGACGTGGCTTTTAATATATTCAAAAAGCTCATTGAAAATGTCTCTGTGACAAGCATTACTGACATCAGGATTTACATCCACATGCAATCCAATTTCATTCTTCTCTCCTTTCTCTTCAGATGCTTCCTTTGGGTTCTCCTCAGATGGAACTGGAGCTGCGAATAATGAAGCAGAAGAAACAGTGAATGTCTTTTGATTGATATCTTCGAATGTTTTGGGTCCATCTTCAATGCTTTTAGTTCCCAAAGCTTGAATATAAGAGAACTCCCAAGCGAATCTTCCAGTCATATTTCTGAATAAGACTCTTCCTCCAATCGATTTTGAGGAGGCTCCTGCAGCGGAAATCAATGTATTTTCTTTAAATGTGAAATATAACACATCATTATGTTGAGTCTCAGTGTTGTAGCTATTCAAAAGACTGTTGAGATTGTCGATAATTTCCTTGTCTTTAAAGTGAAGCATTCTTTGTCTTTCTTCTTGTGAAATTGGCAAAAAGGAGAATAATGATAATAGATTTTGTCTTTTCCCCAAGTCTTGAACGTCTTGAATATCAAGGTCAAAATCATTATCTGCTTGTTTTCTTTCTTCTGATGGTATCAAGACACTTGATTTCCCTAATGAGATTCTATTTCCTGATTGGAGATAGTCTTGATATTCTGGGGAGAGATTCTTGAAGGCAGTTTCTTCGAAAATGGATTTGGTGTTGTCCTTGTCTTGATTCTTCAGAGGGAAGTTCATGTAGTTTATCATGATATTATTGAAAAACATGTCAAATATCTCCCGATAATCATGCAATAATGCTATATCGTTTTAGGTTAATCATCAGAATCCATTTACAGAAAGAGATCATCATATTGATGAGGCCAGTTGCAATATCTTCTTTGATCAAAACTCCTTTCTTATCATTCAAGATCCATTTCTATTTATTTCTTAGAAAAACTAAACTTCTCTCAATTAAATTGTTACCAATAAGACGAAGAAGAGTTCAGCGGCTAATTCTTTCTTTTGAGGATTGACATGCTTGCCGCTGGCAATACTGGCCAAAGCACTCGTTAAACGAGAAATTATCTGCTTGAAAATCACTGGATAGAACATCATATCGCTTGTAATAATTGTTGCTAAAGTTCCTGCTGCTTGAATGTGAAGCATCAAATGCTCCTGATGCATTGTGTTCAAATCAAAACAAAATTGCTGAATATATGAATTGATAAAGTCCTTTTGGAAAAGGTTAAGATTATGCTCTCTCAATAAACCAAATTCTTACTTCTAAAGAGATATTTAAAAAGCCGTCTCTTTGTCGAGTTGTATGATGGCATTCCAAATAGACAATCAGGGTGCTGATGGTAAAGATGTTGTATTGTAATTCTACATCGCCATTCTCAACATTTAAAGAAGCTTTGGTGCCTCGAGACTTGAGATCTTTCATTCTTTCCATCATTTTATAAGTGATGGTAAAAGCCTTTTCTCTGATCATTTCCATCGTTCTCACGTTCTGATATCCTGGCATCTTGTTTGCTTTTGACTCGCCCAAGCTTACGATCTTCATATCAGGAAGAGCATAGCCCATGAATAAGATAGATTTCAAGATATTCAAAGCAGAATTCTTGACGATTATTCCTCCAACAAATTGAGCTTCAGACTTTGCAGGCTCATTCTTCATTTGCTGTTGTTGTTGTTGGTCGTATTTTACGCTGCCGTACTCAAGCACAAAAATTCTTTCAAGAGTTTGTTTAGCATTCTGATAGGACTGGCCGAATTTCTCACTGGTCAAAACATATTCAATAATCTTGAGGTAATTGGGAATGAGAATTTTTATGCCAGGATAATCAGTCAAGAAGATCTGTTCTGTAAATTTGAGAATCACACAGACTGTCACAAAAGCGTCAATATCGTCTTCTTTTAGATAGAAGCTCTTGAGAGCTGAATTGATAAAGCTAATCATATCAATGATCAAAGATTTGGTTGTCATTATCTCGCTTTGTGTGCTACAAAATACTCTCAAATATGCCTTTATTGCCCATAATCTTCCTTCGATTTTATTCTTTTCATATGGTGTTGTCAAGCCAATTGTAAAGAAATTGCCAAATATTTGCTATTAAGAAAATTAACAAGAGCCCCCAAATTTATTTTACGTAGAGAGTTTCAGTAGGTAAAGAGTATTTAGGTTTAGAAGCTTGTTTTGATCTGTCAGAAGCTGAAGCAAAAGCGGGAATCAAATCAGGTTCAATTAAAACTTGGATGACCTCAGAAAGCCCTTGGCAGAAAAGAGGGAAAGTATTCTTTGTTTTCAAAAGGTCAAGGTCATAAAGAATAATGATAAAAGTGAGCCATTCATTGAAATTGCTTTCGAGATTCTTCAAGGCTCTGACAAGCTCTTCGTGTTTGTAAAGATCATCATGGACCTTGACTTTGAGGATTCTATCACTATTGACTTCATTTTCAAAGTATTTATATTCTTCATTGTTGCTCTCCTTGTTTTCCTGACAGAATTTTTGCAAGAGGTATTGGTACAAGTATTCGATTTTCATTGGATAAGTCTTAGGACCATTCTCAATTTCCATGAATTTTATGAGCTCATAGTTATGGTCATTGTAGTAATTTGCCACAAATGATTCGGTCTTTTTCAATAAGAAACTATTCACTTTTGCGACAATCTCCTTATATTCCAAATATTGCTTCAATGTTGCCTGGTTATCGTGTTAATATTTCTCAATTTTAACCAAGAGTTTTTACTCTAAATTCAGATCTTTCGCTTGAATCTGCCTTTACTGTGATCAACAAGACAATCTCAATTAGTGGATATAAATAATCCTTTGGTGATGCTCCATTTTGTTGTAAACTATTTTTATGATATACCCCAAAACCCTCAACTTACCTTCGTTGGAGAGTGAATTTGGCAGTTTTGAAAATGTCTTTAGCATATTTATTGTTATATTGTTTAATGAACTCGTTGAAGATGCTAAGACACAAATTTTCTTCTTTATTGGTAATGACTTCGTAACCTTCGTTGGAAACTGACAGATAGGCAAGATCTTGAAGAAAACTGTTGAAACAAATTTCGTCAAGACTTTCAATAATCTTTCTTCTGATCGCGTCATCGCAATCTTCATCGGTCTTAAACTTCATCTTTGTTGACACAAAATCGCAATAACTAATGTTTAGAGATTAAGCTTATATGACTCTTTTCATCAATTACATTCTGAGAATTTTATTGACTTCTGACTTGAGGTTGATATTCCAATAGAAATATTTCATTGAATCCATTATCACAAACAAGTCATCCTTGCTCATTGTAAAGAATTGGTCTCTCAAAATGCTCTCAAAAAATGAAATACACATTTTCTAAATTTCACATTATTCTTCTTCTCATAAACTTCTTCTTCTTCTTACCATTAAAGAAAGATTTGGCGTCATGCCTCTTTTCTTTGATTCTTCAAACACTCCGATAGTGTTAACCTCTTCAGCGATTCCTTCTTGTTCATTAAAAAAGATGTCTTTCCATGTTGACTTGAAAAACACAAACCAAAGCCTTGGTTTCTTTGTTCGATTTCCTCTCACAAAACTCATAAAAGCGTGGAAAATCTCCTATTAAAAAGATTACTATTCACATAATAAAGTATTCTTCGCACCTCAAAGCCTTTTTCTGACTTGACGACTGAAGAGTTTTCAGTGATGACTTTATTCAATTCTTGGAAAGAGCTGAAGTAATTCTGATATTCATTATATGTTTTGGACATATTTGTGTGCTGAAGATTGCTGCTTCCATACTGTAAATGATAAGAGGGCTTCTGGTAATTCTCTCTTAAAAGAGGGTGATCCAGAGCATAGTTAAATAGCGCAATATATTCCTTGTCGGCTGATTGAATATCATCAAAAGAATCCAGAATTTTTAGCAAGAAATAAAATGTCATCTTTCTTATCTCGATTTTTGTTGTATTGTCCAGGAACTTGTAAAGAATCACGACAAGCTTAATCTTGTTTTTCAATAATAATTCCTTCAATCTTGACACTTCAATGTATGAAAACAAATCGTGTAAAAATTCCAACAATTCGTTCAATTGAACGGTCGAAGAAGCCGTCATTGTCAACATCTTTTCAAAAGCTGATGTTGGAATCCTAAAAATCTCATTAAAATTCCTCCAAAAATCAAGAAAATGACTTTGTAATCTTCTCTGTAATGATTGTGAATACATGCTGATTGTTCTCATTTATTATTTGAGGGTATAAATTGTGTTCCTCTCCTTGATCCCGAAAGGCTTTCTTCAAGCTCACCAAAGCTTTATATCTCTTTGAAACCTCTTCTGTGTGATTTTGAAGACTCTGAGTCCATTTCTCTGTGGATTGCTTCATTTTATTATTTAATTAGTTTTATTCAAATGATATAAAGTATTTTTTTATGCATTTTCTCTTCAACCCTGTTATAAAACACAAAAGATTTATCTCTATCTTTTTGCGGATTTTATCTTTCCCTATCAAGGTAAATATCTTCCTTGTAGTTCTCTTTCAGACTCTTGTGTTTGGGCCAGAATTTACTTCTAGGAGAGATTTTCAAGGAATATGAAAAATTAATTTCTCATCTGTTCATACAGTCATTCATAATCTGCCAATAAAACAATCAACGTGGGGACTGGTAAATTTCCATTTAAGAGCGTCTACTCAAATGTTATTTCCTCCAGACCAGCATCGCTCCGTCAGAGCTGCACTAGTTTTATCAGTTTCTTTCGAGAGGAAAATTTTTTCTCTCTCATCATCAAATTAATTCAGCAAATATACATATCAATAATACCACTCCTATAACAGCTTTCTTAAATTCATCAAGAGAGAGTATTTTTAATTTCAATGATGAAATGTTGTTTTAAAAATAAGTGGTATGTATAATAATAAGATGACAGATAATGATTCCCCAGGATATAAAAACAATGGTATAAATTACGGCATAAGAGAAGCACGGTACAAATATGATAGTAAGCAGCAATGTCTAATTTAATTGACACTAGTAAAAATGATTTAGTCATTTTTCTTTGCTTGCTCACTTTTCCAGAAAACTGACAAGTTACATTGGGGACATCTTGTACTTTTTAAAAGCCATTTATCAATGCATTTTTTATGGAAAGCGTGGTTTCCTGGACATTCCATCACTCTCACTTCGTCCGATTTCTCATATTGTTCATAGCAGATTGGACAGTCCTTATCATCTCTATTATACTCGTTGAAATATTCCTCGTGAAGACTGACCTTTAAAGTTTGTATATCTTCGCTAGCAGTGCCCTGGAAGAGTTCCATTAAATTTTCGGCTTGTTGCGGGTTACTGAAATTGTGAAGGTATTTATAGAAACTACCGACAACTCTGACCACAAAGGAGCCCAACAAAAATGCAATCAGTTTATAAAATCCTTCACAAAGATCGGTACTTGACCAGCTCAGCAAGAAAATCGCTATCCCCACAATATAAGTGCAGAATATATATCTGCTCATTGTTATGTTGAACTTATACACTTTTGATCTGAAGAAATTCCATATCGAATAATTCGCCATATAAATATCCACTGTTTCTTCTATTCTAAACAACTTGCGAATTAACAGAGCTTTCGGTAAAACCAACACAACATTTAAAAGTGCCAAAGCAAGAAGCCAAAGCGCCATCATTGAATTGCAGCTCCAACAAGTCCAGAAATTGCTGGGGATATAGAAAGCAAAAACTCCCAGTAAAATCATGTTGAAGAGAAAGCCCACACATAGCTCTTGCTTAAAGTACTTGATGAGATTCATGGTGAACACGTAAGAGTCTGAGGCAAAAAAAGATTGGAAATAATTGATCTGATCCTGGGTAAGTTCGGTAGCTCCTCCAAAAAGGTAGTGTTCCACTTTATCAGCTAATTGATGGAGTTGATCTTTAATTGTCGATTCCATTTCTCCCGTCTGAGTAAAAATTAACTTGTTTTGTTAACAAACAAAAATTAAATTAAACAAGCTGCTTATCTGATTTCGTTGTATTTTCCTTTTTTAATGATCTATCTATCGAGAAATAAAATGAAATTTTTGAACCCTCCCTTGCCTCATTCCCTCCTCTTCCGAATCCCTCTTTTTATGAATTTCTGAAAGTCATGTGAATTGAGAAGGAAAATGGCTTGGTTTTAAAAATTAATCAATTAATAAACGAAAAATATCAATTATTTCAAAAGACTGAAGGGGCGTTAACAGAACGTTAAATAAACTCAAACTCCAGAGTTTCAGGCCGGACGAGGTCTGAAGCCATTTAGCCACTCGTCAAGGAGATGAATATTTCAAATCGAGTGGTTGAAGCCTGTTGAAATATGCCTAGCCTGCGATTTTTCTAGATTATTAGAAAAATAAAAAGAAAAATCCTTTCAATTTAAACCAAATTTCAAGTGTGAATCCGCAAAAAAAAAACGAGCCAAAAATAATTGTTGCTTTGGTACATTAAACTTATTGTAGGATTTCTTGGACTGTTTAATCTCTATGACTTCCCTCGTTTTCAACCTCAAGCAAAGATCTCAAAAAAAGATTTTTAAAACTCTTTCTATCAAGTCTATTTATTAACTGGGTTATTAAATCCTTGAAGAGCCTTGAAAATCTTTAAAGACTTATGTGAAATCTTGATTTGTATTGAGAGTTTAAGAGATGCCGAGGATA
>Ga0182738_1001240_pt1 | contig 32557 bp, 36 predicted proteins | sample eDN5th30CBELigMG_FD_128876 | JGI IMG/M metagenome (GOLD analysis project Ga0182738, IMG submission 128876) | Enriched Miracle-Growth compost microbial communities from Emeryville, California, USA - eDNA 5th pass 30_C BE-Lig MG (version 2)... ...
GTCGACGCCGGAGGCCCGCTGTTCCTCTGCGGCCCATGCCTCGGCCTGGAGCGCGGGACGGCGGCCCTGGATGGTCGACTGCACGGCGTCGATGACGAACCGCGAGATGCGTCCATGGCGCTGGTCGGCGCTCAGCGTGCGAGGCACGCCGCCGTCACCGGCCGCGGCCTGGAGGAATAGGCCCAGCGTGCGCGATCCGAGAATCTCGCCGACGGCGAGCCCCCGCAGTGCGCGGCTGCCGACGCCGTCGGGCGCGGTCCACATGCCCGGCTCGTTGCGGACCAGGGACAGCAGCTCAACCACCGTGGAGTTGATCGCCGCCACGGTGACCGGCTCCTGCTCGAGAGTAACCAGCAGGGCCTCGAGGGCGTGCGCGATGGCCATGAGGTCGAGCGCGCGTCCGCCCGCGAGGCTGCGGAGCTGCGACACAAGTTCGGCGCGGCGCTGCTCGATGCGTCGACGCTCGGCTTCCGCCGCTGCCGCTTCCTCCCGCTCCTTCGCGGTTCGCTCCGCGGCCTCTGCCGCCGCGATCTGGGTATCCAGCTTCGCGAGCTGCGCCTCGTCGGCGAAGGTCTCGCCGTTGAGGATGGCGTCGGTCTGCTCCTGCTGAAGGACCGCACGCACGTTGGCGAGGGTCGTCCTCCATTCGCGGATGCCCTCGGCCGAGGTGTTTGCGGGACGGGCGGGTATTTCGAGCTGCTGGGTGACCATCTGATGCCTCCTTCGCCCCCGCGACCTGCGAGGCGGGGACGCGGACCCGGGTTGTCTTTGACGACCGCCGCGGGAGCGAAGGAAGCTCGAGTTGCGATCGCGTCTCTCGCCTCCTCGCAGGAGGCAGGCGCGATCCTCGCCGGGCTGGAAATTCGTGCAACGCACAGAGTGGAAGCGGCGGAGAACTGCCGTTCCGGGACTACCGGCTGTCGAACCCCGTGCTCGGGTGCAGCCGGATCGACAGCTCTCGCCCGAGCCGATCCCGCTGCCGGCCGCTCGCCCCGCAGGCCGTGCACCGAAGCCGGGGATTGATCGTCCACGCCATCGCCCGGAAGTCGCGACCGAGCCGGCTCGCGGCGTCCTCGACGTCCACCCAGGCATTGTGGCCGCAATAGCTGCAGTGGGCGTGGAGGCGGTATCCGCAGTCGAGCAGGTCGCCGAGTGTTTCAGTCGAGCTCATGCACCGAGGCTGCGCGAGTCGCGGCGAGTGGGGATAGCGGGCCCCGAAAGGTCCGGGCGGAGAAAATCCGACCCTCGGAAGGGCGAGGGGAAATCCCGCGGGCATGGCACGAATAGGGACAACGCGCGCGGATTTTGCCCCCCACCCCCGCCCGCCGGCCGCGCGGAAAAGGACAGGGGAGCGGGTCGAGCGCTGCGCCAGAGACCTAATCAGCGGAGCGCCAGACGTAAGTCGTTGACCATGCGTGAATTCCAGCATTGCGCCGCGATCTGTGTCCGCACCAGGTCCGCCGATCCCGGATGGGTGACGGTGGCGTGGGGGACCGACGAGGACGGCGGCGCGACGAACATGGGCGAGGGGCGCGCGCGTGCGGGGCACGTACAATCCGCCTCTTCAAGGTGCCTCAACGTCAGGCGCGGTGCGGGCTCGAGGGGTCCGTTCGTCGACCTTGAGCAAGGTGCTCTGTCACGCAGTGGCACGCGTGCCAAACCATTGCGGTCAGATTCTACGACGAACAATTCCTATTACAGTGCTGAGGAACGCGTGCCATCGCGTGACACCTCAGTCTCCGGCGAGCGCGATTCCCTCGTAGACCCTGAGCCGATCGTCGCCTGCTCGCGTCTGTTTCGGCTTGCGGATTGCCGGGAAGGCTGAGCGGAGGTCACGGCCGAATACCTGCGCGGTAGACGGCTTCCGGCCGGAGGCATCGCACCACTCGCACCATGCCGTGTAGAGGAGCTGCGCCGGCGTCTGGAGGCCCGCGCCGAGGCGGCAGCGCTCACGGACGAAGGCTCGGATCGGGGATGACATCGCCTCGAGCACCTCGATCGCATCGCGCGCGCTGGCAGGCTGCAGGAAGTGACCTCGGGCACGGAGCCGCTGGTATCCCACGCGGGCCCAGTTCAGGATGCCCGGGAGCTCAGCCAAGAGACGGTCCGTCAGGAGAGGATCTTCCCGGCCGTAGAAGCTTTGCCCGAGACTCAGGATCACGAACCGGCGCACGAGCGCGCCCGAGGCGTCGGCCAGGTTCGGCAGCTCGTTCGTCAGCAGGGCGAACCGCGTCGGCAGGCGGCCCGTCCACGCGGGACGATGCTTGCGGTCAATCGTGAGGCTGTCCTCGCCCGAGATGGAGAGGAGGCGCTCGGCGATAGAGGCCTGATCCGACCGGGCGCCGAGGCGCGCGTCGCTGATGATGGCCAGTGGTTTGCCGATCAGCGGCTCGAGCCCGAAGTTCGTCGAAAGGCCGGCCAATGTCGGGCCGGCGACGCTATCCCGTCCGACGAGCGCCGTCAGAACACGCGCGATGGTGCCCTTCCCGGATCGCGGCGGGCCCACCATGAGGAGGATCTTCTGCTGCGACGTATCCGGGGCGAGGCAATAGCCGAACCAGTCCTGCAGGGCTGCGATGCTGTCGGGATCGTCGGGCCAAAGCTGGTTCAGGAAGGCGAGCCACGTCGACGGCAGCGGCGCACCGTCGCTGAACTCCACGTCCGAAGCGCTCAGGCCGAAGAACGTGGGCGAGGGCGGGTAGAGCTCCCCTGTGGGAAGGTGCAAAAGGCCGTTGCCGACCGCCACGAACTCGGAAGGAGGCGGGTTCGTGGAGGCAAGATCAAGCCATGCGGGCGGCTCGACAGCGGCATCGAGCGCACAGACGGCGATCAGCGCATCCACGATCTCGGAAACCCGAGCGCGGTTCGGCTTGAGGGGAACGGGCCGATCTTTCTCATCGAGGCAATCGCAGCCGTCCAGGAACTCCCAGATGGCCTTCCGGACCAACTCGTCATCCGCAGGAAGGTAGACGTTCCGGGCGTAGCGCCAGAACGTGCCCCGATGGCGGAGGAGCAACTGATGGCCCGAGGCGTCGGTGAACTCCGCGGCGACCAGGGCGCGCGCAGTATGGAGAGGATGGCGCGGGTCGACGAGCCGTCGCGACGGCTCGCCTCCATTCACTGACCGGAGCGCAGCTACGCTCATCGCGCTTCATCCCTGATCTGCTCCGTGGCCATGTGGAACAGACGATTCTCGAGCCTCTCCGCGATGCGGCGATCCACGCCGGCCGCCTGCAGCTCGAGGCCGAGCTCTGTCATTCGGACGGTGATGACGTCCAGCGCGCGATCGAAAGCATCGAGAGTGAGCGGCTTTGGCCGCTGCTTCGAGAAGCGGCTCATGGCCGATCCTCCTCGATCAGGCCGAGCCGGCGGGCCTCGGAGAGTGCTGCGGTCATCGCCCCCAGGAGAGAGGGGATGCGTCCGAGCGGGAGGGCGATCGCCCGCGGGCTGGGGCGGAACGCCCTCTCGCCGCGTCCCCGATACCAGAGGCGAATCTGCAAGCGGCGCTCGCGAATGCGGTGCGGCTCGATCGAAACCCGCAGCTGCTGCAGGTCATCGAGCTCGACCACCCCGAGCGCGATGCTCGCGGCTTGCCCCGCTTGGGTGTCGGGGGTAGGTTCCCGGTCGATCCGCCTGCCAAGACGATCAACCCCGAAAGCCTGCGCCGCCCCCAGCGACGCGGGCTTTCGCCTATCCGGCGGGCGCATTCACGCCGACCTCCGGCGCGGGTTGGGGCGCTTCACGCGCGAGGCGAGCCACGCCCGCCCTTCATCAACAGGGATGTACGTCTCTCGGCCGAGCCGGAGGTGAGGCAGCCCGTCCGGCTGCGCGATCATCCGCGATACGGTGCGGGTACTTCTGTCGATCTTACGGGCGAACACATCGAGTGGATCGTATTCGCCCAAGCTCGGGTCGATTGCCATTGCGGTGACAGCCGTTGTCTGGTTGGCGACAACGGAAGCATCATCGGAGCCACATGACGCCGCAACGCACAGCTCACGGCCTAGATTTTATGGCGGTGGAGCAAATGGGTTCTACTCTATGCCTTCCTAATCGCCCGCCGCGCGATTTCATTCCAATCCCCGGCCCACGGTGAGCCGAACGCCCCTAGATGCACACCGGCAAGCGTCTTAATTTATCCCGCAGAAGAAGTCGAAAACTTGCAGTAGCGTCAATCGCTTAAGCCCACAGCGGCCGTCCCCAAAGCGTCTCAATTCTGGGCGCTCACGCAGCGCGGACGCGTCATTCGTGGCGACAAGGGAGGCGTGATCAGAAACGAGCGCAACCCGTTCGGACACAACGATTTCGTGCCCTGCGAAAAGATCTTCGTCATCGCTTCCGTAGAACTGTCCGATCACCGCCGCTGTCACCGACTTTTCGGCATGGAAACCACCTCCGCCGCCGGCTTCCCCGTTACGATCGCGGCGGCGCGCTCGGTCGCGGCTCGGAGCGGGTCATCCATGAGGTGCGCGTATCGCGCCGTGGTTTGCGGCTGGGTATGGCCGAGCAGGGCCCCGATGATCGGCAGGGATAGCCCGGCGCTCGCGAGCACGGAGGCGTAGGTATGCCGGAGATCATGAATCCGGGCGCCCTTGATGCCGGCGGCCTTGCAGATCTTCGCCCACGCCTGCTTGACGTCGACCCGGTGGTCGCTGCCGCGGCCGGGGAACACGAATTCGGGAACCGCGTCGGGGGCCCGAGCAACGCTCTCGGCCGCCGAGCGCATTTCGAGCAGCAGTTGCCGGGCTGCGGCCGAGAGCGGCACACGGTGCTCAGTCTTCTGCTTCGTGGTGGCGCCGGGCTTCGTCCACACGCCGGCATCAAGGTCGAGATCGCTCCACCTCATGGTCAGCACCTCACCGCGTCGCGCGCCAGTGAGGAGGAGCAGCCGGAACACGTTCGCGGCCTGCTGATCGTCGTAGGCTTTCAGCGCAGTGGTGAGGGTGGTGAGCTCGGCCGCAGTGAGGTAGCGCTGCCGCTTCGCCTCCGGGTTCCGCTCGATGCCCCTCGCCGGGTTGTCGGCGCGCCATCCCCACCGGACGGCAAGGTTGAGCATCCGCCCCAAGATTGTGATCGTGCGGTTTGCCCGATACCCGCCGCCGGCGAGTTCGACCTCCTCCTTCTCGACCGTCCGCCGGATCCTGCCTCGCGTGATCTTCCGGTGGAGGGCGTCGACGTCAGCATGGGTCACCTCGGCGACCCGAAGGTGCTTCATCTCGGGCAAGATGAAATGCTGGATCATCCGCTTGTAGTCCGCGGCCGTTCCCGGCCGCAGCTTCGGCATGTGATCGGCCTCGAACCGGGCGCACAGGTCCGCGATCGTCGGTGCGGCACGGTCCGTCTCGATCTGGTCGAGAGGGTCCTCCCCACGGTCGACGAGTTGCTTCAGTCGCGACGCTTCTTGCCGCGCAGCCACAGCGCCCCAGTCCGGGAACGACCCGATCGTGATCCGCCGCTCGCGTCCGGCCTTGGTCCTGTAGTTGAGGATGAACGCTCGTGCACCCGTCGCCGTGACGCGGCAGCCGAACCCCTTCACCTCCGAATCGTAGTGGATCTTGTTGCCGGCCGAAGGCAGGGGAAGCGCCTTCACGACGGCATCGGTGAGACGCTGAGCCATGATCTGGAGTTCACGATGTCCGCACAGTGTCCGTCCTAAAGACGGCATCCGGTGTGCGGCCATTGTCGCGCCGTGTCCGCCATCTGTCAAAGAAATGCGTGCACATTCAATGCGAGGTGCGCGGCGTCGCAACGCACGCGAGGGATTTCAACAGCTTGAGACTAGGCGCTCGGTCAGACTACGAATCTGGGGGTCAGGAGTTCGAATCTCTTCGGGCGCGCCATTTACTTTCAAGCAGTTGGCTTTCCCCTTCCTTCCCACGAAACTGCTCTTTGGCCCTCCCTAGGCACTAGCCGGCCGCTCTTGCGCTCGGCGCAGTCGGGGCGTGGCAGAGGACGCGACTCGGCGGCGGCCGCACGGGGGACACCTGAGCCGGTCTGCCAACTTCGACAGGGGAAGGCTGCCTCACGGGTCAGGCGAGCATGTGCGTATCGAGGGGGCGCTCAAGGAGATCCAAGGCCCCGCGCTCGCCGTTTGCAGAGAGCAATTTGTCGACTAGGGGCAGCGGGGCGGAGCGCCCACCCGACGCAGCGAAAGATCGTCGATTGGACGTTGCTCGCGCACAAGAAGGTGCACAGTTCGCCGGCGTGCACGCACAAAGACGCCTCGGCCTGCCCGCGTTTTCAGGTGTAAGTCCAGGTCGCAGTCCCGCCCACGATGCGAACTTCGTTCGGGCCGATCCTTTCGATTTGCCAGCACCGTTCCGCCGGCACGCCGGGATTGCGGTTGGGATTGTTGGTGCTGTCCACACACATCTGACCGTTACGCCACAGTGTAGACACCGCCGTTATCGGCTTGGCCGCTCTGGTCGACGCACACGCGTATCCCGTCTCCGGCCATGTCGGTTCGCGCATGGCAACGCGCAAACGTCATGTCCCGGACCTCTGCTTCGGACATGGCCACCGGATGGGTCGGAGATGCTGTTGGCGGAATGATCGCGCATGCCGACAAGAGTGGGGCAGCCTGCAAGAAAGGCACTGCCAGGCGATACCGCTTCATCGGATCCTCCCGGGTAGTGACGGACGAGTGCAAGCGTATGGTGCTGGGCATTTCATCACACGGCCTCGGTCGCGGCGATCCTGACACCGCGACGTGTCGTCACGCCTGTGCTTTCCGGTCTGAACGATTGCTCTTGGGATTTGCTGATCTCGGCAAGCGCATGTCTGGGCGCATGTCTGGGCTTGGCGAAATCTCAATTGGCGGGCGTTTTGCAAGGCACCACGCGGGACAACGACAGCCGCGCGTGGCGCGTCTTGCGTCCTCGACTTGGATCGACGGGCGGCGGGACCTTCGGCCACGCCTCGCCCGGCCAAGTTCGCCTCGAGCGAGCCCGGTGAGATCGTAACGGTACGGATCGAACCGTGGAGGGCGGGCTGGACCGCCCGCGGGTCTCTCAGGCCGGCGCCCCCGGACTATGCCCCCAGCGTCTCCGCCAGGAACCCGCGCACTTCGCCCGGGTCGACGTCGTGGGCGATGAACGCCTCGCCGATGCCGCGGGCGAGGATGAAGGTCAGGCGGCCGCGGGCGACCTTCTTGTCCTGGGCGATCAGCGCCAGGAGGGCGTCGGCGTCCGGCAGGCCGCCGGGGACCTCCGCGAGGCGTGTCGGCAGGCCGGCGTCGCGGAAATGGGCTTCCACCCGCGCGCCGTCCTCCGGCGCGCAGAGGCCGAGCCGGGCGGAGAAGGCGAACGCCAGCACCATGCCGATCGCGATCGCCTCGCCGTGCACGAGCCTGTCGGAATAGCCGGTCGCGGCTTCGAGCGCGTGGCCGAACGTGTGGCCCAGATTGAGCAGCGCGCGCTGCCCGGCCTCGGTCTCGTCGGCGGCGACGACGCGCGCTTTGGCGCGGCACGATACGGCGATGGCCTCGGTGCGCGCCGCCCCGCCGGCGAACACCGCGGGGCGATTGGCCTCCAGCCAGGTGAAGAACGGGGCGTCGTCGATGAGGCCGTATTTCACCACCTCGGCATAGCCGGCGCGGAAATGGCGGGGGGAGAGCGTGTCGAGCGCGCCAGTATCGGCAAGCACGAGCCGGGGCTGGTGGAAGGCGCCGACGAGGTTCTTGCCGCGGGGGGAGTTGATGCCGGTCTTCCCGCCCACCGAGGAATCGACCTGCGCCAGCAGCGTCGTCGGCACCTGGACGAAATTCATGCCGCGGCGGACGATGGACGCGGCGAAGCCCGCAAGGTCGCCGACGACGCCGCCGCCGAGCGCCACCACCACGTCGCCGCGCTCGAGCCGCGCGGCGAGCACGCCGTCCACCACCGTCTCGAGTGTGGCAAAGCTCTTCGAGCTCTCGCCTGGCGGCACCACGATCGGGGTCGCGGCTATGCCGGCGCGTTCGAGGGAGTCCGCGAGCGGGGGCAGGTGCAGGCCGGCCACCGTCGCGTCGGTGACGATCGCGGCGCGCGCCTTGGGCAGGCGCTCGGCGATGAGCTTTCCTGCCTCCCCGATGAGCCCGGCGCCGATCAGGATGTCGTAGCTGCGGCTGCCGAGCTCCACGGGAACCCGGGTCAGCGTCGCCGCGGTGCTGGTCATGCGTCCTCGCTCGGAGAGAAATGGGCGTCGAGCGCCGCCATCACGGCCTCGACCACGCTGTCCTGCGGCACGTCCGAGGACTTCACCCGCACGTCGGCGAGGGCGTAGATCGGATAGCGCTCCGCTATGAGAGTCTTGAGCCGCTCGTCGAGGTCGACGCCGGCAAGCAGCGGACGGTTGGACTTCCGCTTCAGCCGGTCGCGCAGCACGTGGAACTCGGCGTCGAGCCACACCGAGACCCCGAGTTCGGCGATGGCGGTGCGCGTCTCCGCGCTCATGAAGGCGCCGCCCCCCGTCGCAATCACGCGCGGGCCCTCGCGCAACAGGCGCCCGATGACGCGGCGCTCGCCGTCGCGGAAATAGGCCTCGCCGTGGGTGGCGAAGATCTCGGGGATGGTTTGGTTCGCCGCCTGCTCGATCTCGGTATCGGCGTCGGAGAACGGCAGGTCGAGCCTGGCCGCGAGGCGCCGGCCGACGCTCGACTTGCCCGCGCCCATCATGCCGACGAGCACGATCGAGCGTCCGCCGAGCCGGCGGACGATGCGTGCCGGGTCGGTCGCACGCGAAGGGACCGTGGCTTCGCTCGTCAAGGCGGGCTTCTCCCGGGGTCTCACGGGTTGAAGCCGGGGCGGGCAAGGCTTGTCAAGTGTGCCGGCTCCCGCCGCTTCGGAAGGCTTGTAATGCTGGGCGGGGCGGAGGACATATCCTGGCGCAAACGGGGCCGCCATGCCGTCGCTGTTCAGGTTCCTGCGGGCCGTCGTGATCCTGGCGGTGCTCGTGCTCGCCGTGACGGCGGGGCTCGCCTATCTCGTCCGCCCCGGGCGGGAGACGGTGCGGGTGCCGATTCCGCCCGAGCGCATCCTTGAAGCGGCGCCTGCGCCTGCGGAGGCGGGATGAGCGGGGGCGGGCACCATGTCGAGGCCTTTCTCGAGCTGATGAGCGCCGAGCGCGGGGCGAGCCCCAACACGCTCGCGGCTTACGCGCGCGATCTTGCGGACTGGCGCGCCTTCCTCGCCGCCCGCGGCAGCTCGGTGCTTGCCGCCGACGCGGCCGAGGCGCGGGCCTATCTCGCCGCGCTCGCGGCGCAAGGCTTTGCGAAATCCTCGCAGGCGCGGCGGCTCTCGGCGCTGCGGCAGTTCCACAAGTTCCTCTATGCCGAGGGCATCCGGGGCGACGACCCCACGGCAGCGCTCGACGCCCCGCGCCGCGGCCGGCCGCTGCCGAAGGTGCTGACCGTCGGCGACGTGACGCGCCTTCTCGCCGCGACCAGGGCCGCGGCGGAGGCGGTGCACGCCAGCGCCGGCGCGACGCTCCGCGCCGTGCGGCTCCACGCGCTGCTGGAGCTGCTCTACGCCACGGGGCTGCGCGTCTCCGAGCTCGTCTCGCTGCCCGCGGCCTCCGTCAGGGCCGATAGCCGCGCCTTCATGGTGCGCGGCAAGGGCAACAAGGAGCGGCTGGTGCCGGTCGGCGAGGCGGCGCGGGAGGCGCTCGCGGCTTGGCTCGTGGTGCGGCGGGCCGGGGGAACGGAGAGCCGCTGGCTGTTCCCGGCGGCGAGTGCGAGCGGGCACATGACGCGGCAGGCCTTCGCGCGCGACCTCAAGGACATCGCAATCGCCGCAGGCATCGCCCCTTCCCGCGTCTCCCCCCACGTGCTCCGCCACGCCTTCGCCAGCCACCTCCTCGCCGGCGGGGCGGACCTCAGGGTGGTGCAACAGCTGCTCGGCCACGCCGACATCTCGACCACGCAGATCTACACGCACGTGCTCGACGAGCGGCTGAAGGCGCTCGTGGCCGAGCACCATCCGCTCGCGAAGGCGAAGACCTGAGTCCGTTTCGCGGTTCCTCGCGTTGTTCCCCGAACGGGAGAACGATGCATGCGGGATCGGCCTTTAGGAAAACTGCTGACGCGGCTCGGCGAGCTGACGAGCCGTCCCGGCGCGTTCGTCTTCGTGGTGGTCTATGCGCTGCTCTGGATCGTGCTCGATCCGCACAGCCTCGACTGGCACGGGGCGGCGACGCTGGCGACCTGGGTGATGACGCTGTTCATCCAGCGCGCCGGGCACCGCGACACGCAGGGTATCCACGCCAAGCTCGACGAGCTGCTGCGGATCCACGGCGATGCCCCGTCTGCGCTGACCAAGCTCGACAAAAGGCAGCCCGAGGACATCGAAGCCCATCGCGCCGCGGCGCAGGCCGGCGACGAGGATCGCGAACGGCTTGTGCCGCGCCCTCCCTTGCCTTGACTTCGCCGGGCGCGTCTGTCCAGTGTCCCGGCACCTCCGCCGCGCCCGCCGATCCCAGCCTCGACCCGACAACTTCCGGCCGCGTTCAGGGAACCATGCCCAGCTATCTCGAATTCGAAAAGCCGGTCGCCGACCTCGAAGGCAAGGTCCAGGAGCTGCGCTCGCTGTCGGAAGGCGGCGACGGCGTCGCCATCGAGGACGAGGTCTCGCGGCTCGAGGCGAAGGCCGAGCAGGCGCTCGCCGAGATCTACGCCAAGCTGACGCCCTGGCAGAAGGTCCAGGTGGCGCGCCACCCCGACCGGCCGCACGCGATCGACTACATCCAGGGGCTCGTCACCGACTTCACCCCGCTCGCCGGCGACCGCGCTTTCGGCGAGGACGCGGCGATCCTCACCGGGCTCGGCCGCTTCCGCGGCACCGCGGTCGCGGTGATCGGCCAGGAGAAGGGCGCTGACACGCAAGGGCGCATCAGGCACAATTTCGGCATGGCGCGCCCTGAGGGCTACCGCAAGGCGGCGCGCCTGATGGAACTCGCCGACCGTTTCGCGCTGCCGCTGATCGCGTTCGTCGACACGGCCGGCGCCTGGTCCGGCGTCGCCGCCGAGGAGCGGGGCCAGGCCGAGGCGATCGCCCGCTCGACGGAAGCCTGCCTCAGGCTCGGGGCCCCGAACGTCTCGGTGATCATCGGCGAGGGCGGCTCGGGCGGGGCCATCGCGGTTGCCACGGCCAATCGCGTCTACATGCTGGAGCACGCGATCTATGGCGTGATCTCGCCCGAAGGCGCCGCCTCGATCGTATGGCGCGACGCCGCGCGCGCCCAAGACGCGGCGACAGCCATGAAGATCACCGCCCAAGACCTCGCCCGGCTCGGCGTGGTCGACGGCATCATCCCCGAGCCTCTCGGCGGCGCCCACCGCGACCCCGCCCACGTGATCGCGCTGGCCGGCGACACCATCGAGGACGCGCTCGAAGCGTTCGCGGGGGAGAGCCCCGCCAGCGTGCGCGCGAAGCGGCGCGAGAAATATCTCGGGGTCGGGCGCAATTTGTGAGGGTGGGGGCGGGGCGCGGCAAGCGCCTGGAGGGGGGTAGCCTCGGGCGAGGCGCTTCGGTAGCCGCCCACGCAAAACCTCCATCGTAGAACCGCTCCTTCCCACCCACGCCGGGTGGACAAGCGAACCACCTCCGCCTCCACGGCCGCTATGCCTCGAACGTCGCCACCACAGGCACATGATCGGATGGCCGCGGCCAGTCCCGCGCTTCCCGCAGCACGCGGAACGACGACGCGCGGTCGGCGAGCTGCGGCGCCGCCCAGACATGATCGAGCCGGCGGCCGCGGTCGGATTTGCGCCAGTCCTTGTTGCGATAGCTCCACCAGGTGAAGAGCCGCTCGTGGTGCGGCACGAAGCGGCGGCCGAGGTCGACATAGCCCGCCGCCTCGCGCGCCGCCTCGAAGCGGGTCGTCTCCTCGGGCGTGTGGCTGATGACGCGCAGCATCTGCCGGTGCGACCACACGTCCATCTCGTAAGGTGCGACATTGAGATCGCCGACGACGATGCCCGGCGCCTCGCAGGCCCGCGGCAGGAACGACAGCATCTCGTCGAGGAAGGCGAGCTTGTGCTCGAATTTCGGGTTGAGCGCCGGATCGGGCTCGTCGCCGCCGGCGGGGACGTAGAAATTGTGGATAGCCACCGGCGCCCCGCCGAGCGTTACGGTCGCCCTGACATAGCGGCCGTCGGTCTTGCCGCAGAAGCCGCGCACCGTCACGTCGGACAGCGGCACGCGGGACAGGATCGCGACGCCGTGATAGCCGCGATGCCCGCCCGAGTTGCCGTTGAGCGCGAGGTGCCCGTAGCCGAGCTTGCGGAACGCCGCCGCCGGAAACTGCTCGTTCGGGCACTTGGTCTCCTGTAGGCACAGCACGTCCGGCGCCTCGTCGAGGAGGAGGCGTTCGACGAGCCGCTGCCTGAGGCGGACCGAGTTGATGTTCCAGGTGATGAGGTTGAGGCGCTGCACGGCGATCGGGAACGGACGAGAAGGCGGCGCACCCTAATGAGCTTTCGTCCGCAAGGGAAACGGAGCGCGGGTCCCCTGAAACGAGTAGCGCCCAGCCCCCGGGGGAGAGGCTGGGCGCTGCGCATGTGACTGCGCTCGGGGAGCGCCGGAGGGGGGAATCCGGCGCGGAGCGGCAACCACCCGGACCTCGGGGGATGGGCCGGGCATTTGTCGGCTGCCGTCCGCGACTGAGATGGGGGGCGTCCGGGACGGTTCAAGAGGGTCCGGGGCGTGCCTGACGCAAAATATGGGCCAACTTGGGCGGCAATCGCCGCAAGGTTCGGGGGAGGGCTGCAGGAACACCGGAATTCCGGCGCGCGAGCGCTCCCCCGACCCGATCAGGCTGACGACGCAGCACCAGAAGTCAGCGCGGTCGAAAGTCGCACGGCCGGGTTTCGAATTCGTTATGGTTACCCGGTGAGCGAGGCCGTCAGTGGCCGTCCTCGGGCAGCGCCGGCAGGGGATGCACGGCGATGCCTTCCTCCAGCAGCGCGACCGCCTCGTCCCGGCTCGCCTCGCCCCAGATGTGCCGGGCCTCGTCCTCGCCGTAATGGATGCGCCGCGCCTGCTCGGCGAAGCGCGGGCCGACATAATCGGCTTCGGCCGCGACCTTGCGGCGGATCTCGCGCAAGGCGGCGAAGAGGGCCTGCCGTTTCGCCTCGGCGGGACCGGCGGCGAGGGCTATCGGCGCGGGGGCGTCGGCGGCGGCTCCGGTCTCGGCCACGGCGCCCTTCGCCACCGCGGGCGCCATCAGCGCCTTGCCCACCTCCGCCGAGCCGCAGAGCGGGCAGGCGAGGCGCCCCGCCGCGACCTCGGCGTCGAAATCGGCCGAGTTGCGGAACCAGCCGTCGAAGGCGTGGCCGGTCCCGCACACCAGGGCATAGCGGATCACGGCGCGGCTCCCTCCGGTCGCGGCGCCGCGAACGGGCGGCCGTTGGAGAGCGAGGGGATGGCGCTGCGCGCTTCCGCCACCTTGGCGGGATCGATGGTCGCGACGATGAAGCCCGGTTCGGCGTCGGGCGCCTCGGCGAGGATGCGGCCCCAGGGGTCGACGATCAGGCTGTGGCCGAAGGTCTCGCGGCCGTCCTCGTGCCGTCCACCCTGCGCCGCGGCGACGACGAAGGCGCCGTTCTCGATGGCGCGGGCGCGCTGCAGCACGTGCCAGTGCGCCTCGCCGGTCTGCCTGGTGAAGGCGGCGGGCACGGTGAGAAGGCCCGCCCCGGCCTGCGCCTCGGCGCGGAAGAGGTCCGGGAAGCGCAGGTCGTAGCAGACCGCGAGGCCCAGCCGGACCCACGGCAGGTCCACCGTGACCGCCGCCTCGCCCGGGGCATAGGTGGCCGATTCGCGCCAGCTCTCGCCGTTGGCGAGGTCGACGTCGAACATGTGGATCTTGTCGTAACGGGCGAGGATGTCGCCGCCCGGCCCGATCACGAAGGCGCGGTTGGCGGCGCGCCCGTCGGGCCGGAGCAGGGCCAGCGAGCCGATATGGAGCACGATGCCGAGCTCCCGCGCGAGGGCCCGCAGGCCCGCCAGCATCGCGTCCTCCTCCTCGGGCCGGATGGCCGCGAACAGCGCCGCCCGGTCGCGCACCGCCAGATTGGTCATCTCCGGCGTCTGCACGTAGTCCGCGCCTGCCTCCGCCGCGGCGCGGATCAGCGCGCGGGTGTGCTCGAGGTTGCGCCGGGGGTCGGTGCCGCTGCGCAGTTGCACCGCGGCGGCCTTGAACGTGCCGATGGCCGCCATGGATCAGGGATTTCCGGCGAGCAGCGCGTCGAGCTTGCCGGCGTGCTCGAGGGCGTAGAGATCGTCACAGCCGCCGACATGGTGGCCGTCGATGAAGATCTGCGGGAAGGTGTTGCGGCCGCGCGCCCGCGCGATCATCTCGCCGCGCTTCTCCGGCTGCACCGTGGCGTCGAACTCCTGATAGGCGACCCCCTTCTCGTTGAGAAGCCGCTTCGCCGCCGAGCAGTAGCCGCAGAGCTGGCGCGTGTAGATCGTGACCTCGGCCATGTATGCCTTTCGCCCGCACGGACAATTCGGAAAAGCCCGCGGAGCGGGCGCCGCGAAGCCGCAGCAGATATAGGTGGCGCACTGCCCCCTGTCACGGCCGGCGTCTCACGGCTCCGGGGCGACGAGGGCGAAGGCGAGCACGTCGACATTGACGGCCCCGGCGGCGCGCAAGGCGCGCGTCGCGGCCGTTGCTGTGGCGCCGGTGGTCATCACGTCGTCGACGAGCACGATGCGCCTGCCCGCGATCCGCTCGCGGCAACCCGACGCGACCCGGAACGCGCCGCGCACGTTGTCGGCCCGCTGCAGGCTGGTGAGCCCGACCTGCGCCGGGGTGCGCTTCACGCGCCTCAGCGCCAGGGTTTCGACCGGGACGCCGCTCGCGCGCCCGATCACCTGGGCGAGCGCGGCGGCCTGGTTGAAGCGGCGGCGCCACAGGCGGGCGCGGTGCAGCGGCACGGGGATCACGAGATCGGCGCCGGCGAGCAACTCGGCCCCCGCGCGCGCCATCCACGCGCCGAGCGCCGGGGCAAGGTCCAGCCGGTCGCGGTACTTCAAGGCGTGCACGAGCTCGCGCGCGACGCCCTCGTAGAGCGCCACGCCTCGCGCGCGGCCGAACAGCGGGGGCGCGGCGATGGCGGCGGGCGACAGCGCGCCGGGCCCCGGGTCGTCTCGGAAGGGCGTGCCCAGCCGCTCGCAATAGGGGCGCTCGATGAACCGCATGGCGCGCCAGCACGCCGGGCACAGCGCCGCCGCGCTGCCCGCCACCGGGTGCCGGCAGGCGAGGCATGAGGGCGGCAGCACCAGGGCGAGGAGGGCGCCGAGCCCCGCCCGCGCGAGCCGCCGGAGACCAAGGGGAGGCCGGACGGGCGGCAATACGTCCGCTCCTGCGGGCGCGGTGAGGGCTGGGGCGTCGGCGGCGGCGAGGGTCACGCAGGACATGGAGCGGCGGATCGGCGCCGCGCGTCAAGCCCACCGTAAGGGCCTCTTTTGACCGCAGCGCGGCGGGGCTCCATAACCTCTGCGATCCGCCCCACGCACCCGGACGACGCCGTGCAGCCGCTGTTCGACCGCCGCCTTCTCGCCCGCCGGCGCGCCCGCGCCGTGGCGCGCGCGGAAGCCGGCGCCGACTTCCTCCTCGACTATGCCGCCGCGGATGTCGGCGAGCGGCTCGGCGCCGTGGCCCGGCGCTTCCCGCGTGCGCTGACCCTCGGGGGGGCGACCGACGCCGCCGCGCAGGTGCTGTGGGCGAGCGGCAAGGTGGACGCGGTGGTCCGCGCCGACCTGTTCGCCGCCGGCCCGCCGGGCACGCATGCGGCCGACCTCGTCCTCGACGACGAGGCGCTGCCTTTCGCCCCCGAAGCCTTCGACCTCGTCGTCTCCCTGCTCTCGCTGCAGTTCGCCAACGACATGCCCGGCGCGCTGATCCAGATCCGCCGCATCCTGAAACCGGACGGGCTGTTCCTCGGCGTGCTGCCGGGGGCGGGGAGCCTCGCCGAGCTGCGCGCCGCCTTCGCGTCGGCCGAGAGCGAGGCGGCGGGCGGGGTGAGCCCCCGCGTGGCCCCCTTCGCCGACATCCGCGACCTCGGCGCGCTGATGCAGCGCGCCGGCTTCGCGCTTCCCGTGGTCGACCTCGACATGGTGACGCTGCGCCACGCCGATCCCATCGCCCTGATGCGCGACCTGAGGGCCATGGGCACCGCCAATGCGCTCGCCGAGCGCAGCCGTCGCCCCGGAACGCGCCGTCTGTTCGCGCGCCTCTCCGACGTCTATGCAGAGGAACACGCGGACCCCGACGGCCGGGTTCGCACGACGCTGGCGCTCGTCTCGCTCTCCGGCTGGGCGCCGCACCCCGGCCAGCCGAAACCGCTGGCGCCCGGCTCGGCCCGGATTTCGCTGACGCGCGTGCTGCCGCCGAGGCCGTGAATCGGGGGAGCGGCGAACGCCTTGACACCGGGGCCTCCTCCCATCATTTCAGGACCCCATTTCCGTCCCGGCGCCTTTTCTTCTCCTTATCGAGGCCTTTCGCGTGGCAAAACCCGAACTCGGCACCAAGCGTCACTGCCCGAACTGCGGCACACGCTATTACGACCTCAACCGCGACCCGATCCTCTGCCCCAAATGCGGCACGGCGTTCGACGTCCACTCCGTCGCGCGGGCGCGCCCCGCGGCCGTCGTCGAGGAGGAGACGGAAGAGGAAGAGGAGACGGCGGGGCCGGAGTTCGTGCCGCTCGAGGAGGCGGACGAGGACGCCGGCGACGCCGAGACGGCGGACATCGACGGCGGCGGCGACGAGATTGACGCCGCGGACGATAGTTTCCTCGCCGAGGAGGACGACGAGGAGGGCGATGTCGGGGACATCCTGCCCGGCGTCGACGACGAGGAGGAGCGCTGAGCGGGGCGCGCGAAACGCGCTCTCGGCAGTGCAAAAAATCACTTGATCGGGCGGGGCGCCATCCCTATGGTCCCGCCCGTTCCCGCGGGGCTCCCGACCCCCGCTGCGGTTGCGAATGGGGCCATAGCTCAGTTGGGAGAGCGCTTGAATGGCATTCAAGAGGTCGGCGGTTCGATTCCGCCTGGCTCCACCACCCCCGCTCATCGGAACGGGCCCGGAGGCGGGTTCGCAGCGGTCATGAACGCGGCGACGCGGACCTGATCGACAGCCCGCCGGCCGGGCGACCCCGAAGCACCGCACGCGCCATACGATTCTTCGTGACGCCGAGCGCGACGTGTCCGCGACCGGACAGCGCGGGGCGAGGGGTTTCGGCGTGATCCGGTCCGAATACCCGGCCCGGTATCCTCGCCGGCCGCCGGAGCCCGCGGCCGGCCCGGCGCCGCTGTCACCGGCGCGACCCCGTTCGGGGGCGGGCGGGCTTCCCCTTGATTCTCACGCCGGCGGCGGAGGCGGAGTGTTCTCGTCGACCACCCCTTCGAGGAAGCCGCGGAAGACGTAGTCGCCGGCGCCCCAGGCGACGATTCCGACTTGGCCCGTGCCCATCTCGGCGAAGCCGAGATCGCCGATGAAGTCCCCGTTGGCGTAGAAGTCGGCGATGCCGCCGCGCTCGACCACGGTGAGCTCGACCTCCCGTCCGCGCACGGCGGTGCCCGGCGGCAGCTCCTCGGTCGAAACCGCCGCGACGCGCGCCACGCCGTCCGGCGTGCGCTGCCAGACCGCCGCGCCTCCCGCCCCGTCGACCAGGAACATGTAATAGCTGTCGGGCGCGGCGTAGGCGTAGAGCAGGCCCGAGTGCGAATTGGCGTCGCCATTGGGCAGGTCGAGCACCACCGAAATCGTGCGCTCGCCGAGCGGCGTGTCGTCCCCGATCGGCAGGCGGTAATGCCGGATCGCCCCGGCGCCTTCCGGATTGTAGAGGCGGATCTCGGCGTCCGACCGCGTTACTGTCCACGGCTCGGACGTGCCCTCCTCGATGAAGGGAGCGATCTGCGCGAACGGGTCGGCCGCGTCGAGGCAGGCCTGGATGGTTCGGGCCGCATCGGGCGCGAGCATGGCGACTTCCTCGAAGTCGGCGGGATCCCTGTAGAGAGCCGTGTCGCGTACGAGACCGGCGATCCGGTTCCGGGTCGGCCGCGGCAGGGGCTCCACGGCGGCCAGGAGGCAGGCCGTCAGCGTGGCGCGTCTATCGACGTCGAGAGACACCGGAAGCGCGAAGCGCGCGGTATCCTCGAACTCCTCCGCGACGCTGCGCGCGTAGGGATCGCACGCGTCCAGGTCCGCCGTGATGGCCGGATAGGTGGCCATCAGGACATCGATCTCCTGCTGGAGGTCGGCCGTGACGCTTCCCGCCGCGCCCTCGTTCACCAGTTCGGCGAAGCGGCGGGTTTCCGCATCGGTCATGGGCGCTACGGCGTCGAGGACGCACGCGACGGCTTCCCGCCGCCGGTCGGCCGACACGTCCGCCAGCGTTTCGAACGCGGCGGCGAGGAGCTCCTCGGGCGTGGCGGACGGCGCGCCGGCGATGCGGGCGCCGCCTGCCGTGAGGCCGCCCACCCCGCCTTGTGCGAGGGCGAGCCCCGCCGTGGCCACCACCGCGAACGCGCTCACACCCAGCCCGGCTGTTTTCATGGATGCACCCCGAAGAACGAGGGCGAAAGGTGGCGCCGGCACCCCGGCGTCGGCGTCTCGCCGCAGTCGAGAGGTCGTGTCTTCCAAGACCGTGCGCACTGACGATCGCAAAGCGGCGACCGCAGCCGAAATGGTGGGTGACCGCGTTGCTTTCGACGATGAACCGCGTCAGCGTATAGAAGACCAACGCCGCCGTCGAGCACCTGGACGAGACCGCTGTCGGCCGGGACAGGTCCGAGATAGTCGTTGGCACGACGCTGTTCCCGACGGTCGTTCTCATCCCGGCGCCGTCGTCGCCGAAGGTCACGGCGGTTCCGGCTTCGCCGCGCCTTCCCGGGAGCCCGGGCGAGAGCTATGCTGGGGCCCTCCGGGCAGGGGAGGGGGCCATGGCGCGCAGTCCGTTGTTTCGGGTTGTGGTGAGGACCCTCCAGGAGGCGCGGCGACGCAATCTCGCCGATGCCGGCGAGGCGGCTCCGAGCGCCCGCGGGATCACGCGGCGCGCCCTGCTCGCGGGGGCCGGTGCCACGGCCGCCCTGCTGGCCGTCGGCCCCTTGCCCGCCGCCGCGCAGATCGGGCGGCGCGTCGCGGTCATCGGCGCCGGCATCGCCGGCCTGTCGGCGGCGCACCACCTCCTGGCCCGCGGCTTCGAGGTGACGGTGTTCGAGGCGCGCGACCGGGTCGGCGGCCGGATGCACACCGTACGCGGCCCGCTCGGCGCCGACCTTCTCGTCGAACTGGGCGGCGAATTCGTCAATTCGGATCACGCGGACATGCTGGCGCTCTGCGACGCCTACGGCATCGGCCTCGTCGACCGCGCGGACGCCGTCCGCGGTCTGGGCGTGCCCCAGGCGGGCTTCTTCTTTGGTGGTCGGGCCGTCGGCGAAGCCGAGATGGCCGAGGCGCTGAGGGGCATCGCCGGGCGGATCACGCTCGACGCAGACCGCGCCGATGCCGACGATGCGGCCTTCGAGGAGATCGACCGGCAGAGCGTCGCCACCTATCTCGACGCTCACGCGGGCCTTGTCGGCACTCCCTTTGCCCGGGCCGTGCTCGAGGCCGGCATCCGCACCGAATACGGGGTCGAGCCGGAGGAGGCCTCTGCGCTGTGCCTGATCTTCAACCTGCCGACGGTCGACGGCGAGCGGGTGAACACGCTCGCCTCCGACGAGCTGTTCGCCATCGCCGGTGGCAGTCAGAGCCTGCCCGTGGCGATGGCCGGAGCACTCGGCGACCGGGTGCGCCTCGGCGCGCCGGTGACGCGCCTTACGGCCGACGCGGACGCCGTCACCGTCGAGCCTCGAGGCGGGACGCCCGAGCGCTTCGATGCGGCGATAGTGGCCGTGCCCAATCCGCCGCTGCGCGCCGTCGAACTTGCGGCCGAGCTTCCGGACCTCTACCGGCGCTTCATCTCGGAGTTCGGGCCAGGCGCCAACGAGAAGCTCGTCGCGGCGTTCGGCGGCCGCCCCTGGCGCAAGGCCGGGGCGTTCTTGATGGAGGCGTGGACCGACGGCCCGGCGGCGGAAATCTGGGACACCAGCCTGCGCCAGCCGGACCTCCCGGAGGCCGCGCTCACCTTCTTCCTGGGCGGCCGGCCGGCGGTCGAGAGCCTGTCGCTTGCCGCCTCCGACCTCGCCGCCCGCACGCTCGCGCCGTACGCGTCATATCTGCCCGGGCTCGCTGCCAGCGCGACCGGAGGCCTGGTGAAGACGGCGTGGCTCGGCGATCCCTATGCCCAGGGTGGGTATGCCGCCTACAGGCCCGGCCAGAGCACGGAATTCGCCTCGTGCTTCTGGGTGGAAGAGGTCGGGGGCGGCAGCGGTCCGGCGTTCGGCCGCCTCGCCTTCGCCGGCGAGCACCTTTCGGACGCCTATGGCGGCTTCATGAACGGCGGCGCCGAGACGGGCCGCCTCGCCGCATCCGCGATCGCGGACGCGCTCGAAGCCGGTCGGTCGGCGGCGCCGCTCGATCGCGCGGCATGAGGATCGATTCTCCGGATCATGCCGGGCGGCCTCTTGGCGTGAACGGTCGCCGCCGGGAACGGCCGGCCGGTTCGGTGTTTGGCCCGCGGATGCTTTATTTCACCAGCGACACCCATTTCGCCGACCCGCGCGTGCTGCGCATCGACAGGCGCCCGTTCCAGTCGCTGGCGCAGCACGATGCGGTCCTGATCGGGCGCTGGAACGAGCAGGTCGGCGTGGAGGACGAGGTCTGGCATCTGGGCGACTTCGCCAGGGGCGGGAGGGATCGGGTGGAGGCGCTGTTGGGGGCGCTGCACGGCCGGAAGCACCTCGTGATCGGGAACAACGATCCGGCCTCAACCACCGAGGCGACAGGGTGGGCGTCCGTCCGGCATTATGCGGAACTGACGATCGCCGGACAACTCGTGATCCTGTGCCACTATCCGTTCCGGACCTGGAACAGGATGGGCCGGAAATCGATCGATCTTCACGGCCACTCGCATGGCCGGCTCACGCCGATGCCGCGGCAGCGCGACGTCGGGGTGGATGCGAACGACCTTCGCCCCGTCACGTTGGAGGAGCTGCTCGCGCGCAAGTCGCGCGTTCCGGCTGCGCGGTGAGGCGTGCCGCTGCCGCCCCAAGGCGCCGTCCCGCTGCCGATATGCCGGACCGCCGTAGCGCCGCGCAGCGGCGGCGGGCGCCGCTCGGTCGAGTACGTCGTCCATAGCCTTCACGGCGGGCTCGCCCATGTTCCTCCGGGCAGCCCCGCGTCTCGTCGGGAACGTCTGCGGGTCCTGCGGCATCCAATCCGCCGGTGGCGAAGGTGAACAGGAGGACGTCTTGATGGCTGCGTCCAACCCGCGGAGCACGGCACAGATCGCCGGGCATCCGCTGCATCCCATGCTGATACCGTTTCCGATCGCATTCCTCGTCGGCACGCTCGCCTGCGACGTGATCTACTGGGCCAGCGGCAATGCCGGTTGGGCCACGGCGACGCTCTACCTTCTCGGCGCGGCGATCGTCATGGCGGCGCTGGCGGCGGTCGCAGGGCTCACGGATTTCTTCGGCGAGCGCCGCATCAGGGCCCTGCCGGCGGCCTGGCACCACATGATCGGCAACGTCGTGGCGGTTGTGCTCTCCGCCGTGAACTGGTGGCTGCGCTTCGACGAGGGCGAAGACGCGGTCCTGCCGGCGGGGATTCTCATCTCCCTCGTGGTCGTCCTCATCCTGCTCTACACGGGCTGGCGCGGCTGGGAGATGGTCTACCGGCACCGGGTCGCCGTCTCCGACCGGGCCTGAGCGAAACGGCTGCGGCGCGGCGCCCGGATGAGGGCGCAGAGCGAGAGCCGGAGCCCTCGCAGCCCGTTTCCGAGCCTCGAGGGGGCCCGCCCGGGGTGAGGGCCGGGCGAGCCTGCGTGCCTCCGCCGGTCGACGAAGCCGGACGTCAGCCGGCCGGCGCCGGAGCGGGGGTGGCTCCGTCCGCGGGGGCGGGATTGACCTCGATCGTCGTCGTCGGCGCCGTCGCGGGCGGCGGGGTCACGATCACGTTGGTGTCCGGGGTCGGTGCGGGGACCGTCACGTCCACATTGGTGTCGGGCGTGTCGATCACGACCGGTGCCGGCGTCGTCGGCTCGACGGTCACGGTCGCCGGCGCGGGATCGACATTGACGTCGACGTCATCCGGATCGTCGTCGTCGCAGGCCGTCAGGGCCATCGAGGCCGCCAGCGCGACGGTAACGGAGATCCAAGCATGCCTTGCCATGAAACCTCTCCTGATCGTTGGGCGAGGGATCAACTTGCCGAGGCGAGGAAGGTTGCGTTGGCCGCTCCGTCACGGGCACGGTGCGGGCGTCGTGGTTGACGCGGAACAGATGGACGCGCCGGCGGTTCGGTGACCGGGAGCCCTTGAGCCGGCTTCCACTCTCCTGAGCACCCCGCCGCGTGTCGGCGGGGTGCTTTCGGGCGGGTGCCGGCCCGGCGTGCCGCTACGGCATCTGGTAGCCGCGCGGTTCCAGCTCCAGCTCGTAGCCTGCCGGGTCGCGCGTGAAGAGAAGCGCGCCCTCCCGCTCCGAGTGCGCCGGCACATAATCGAGCGTGACTTCGCTGGTCTCGACCGTCTCGCCGCCGAAGCCGAGATGGCCTTCGACCTGAACCGCCGCCGCGGCGGCGTCGCCAGTGTTGATGGCGCGGAACCGCACGGTGTACCGCCCGGCGATCTCCTCCACGTCGCTCACGGAAATCGCGAGCTCGGGGGTCGACTCCGTCGCGCTGAGCGCCTCGTAGAGGATGTACCCGACCATCCCCAGGACCAGCAGCGCGGCGACGACGCCGATCACCCACTCCGAGAGCGGGGCGCCCGCCTTGCCGTCCATGCTCCCGCCCCGCCGCTCCGTTTTCGACGCCTGGTTCCTCTTGGATCGATCCATGTCGCGTGCGTCCTCAGAGGATCAGCCGGGCGGCGGCGGCGCCGAGCGCCGCAGGAAAGCCGAGCACCACCACCACCATGAGGACCTGTGCGGTCCCCAGCCCCTCGGTGCGCCCGAACGTCCACAGGACGTAGAGGCTGACGAGGATGGCGATGGCGTAACCGACCACGGTGAACCGCAGCAGCGCGCTCCACCAGGGCGTTCCCGGCGGCAGTTGCTCCTCGCCCTTGAACTCGACGGCGTAGACGAAGGCGTGCATCAGCAGGATCGAAAGGACGATCAGCGCCAGCGCGTGCCACTGGGTCATCTTGTAGGAGATCAGCACCATCTCCTCGGTCGGGGCGACGTTGAGGCCGAGAAAGAGCGCGCCCACCGCCATCAGGAACAGCTCGCTTGCGTAGTTCGCGCCCTGCGACTTCTGCGAGGCCTTGGACTTGCCGCCGCCGAGCTGGCTGCGCCCGAGCAGCGCGCCGATGCTCCCGGGCACCGCCTGGATCGCGATCTTGCCGATGATCTCGTCGAGCGGCATGCCCGCTTTGATGATGCCGAACACGGCCAGGATGACCCCGCCGGCGAGGGCGCCGATGAGATAGGCCACCGCCGCGTCGCGCATGTCGTCCCGCCAGCGATAGGTCCGCTCGAAGCCGGAATGGCGGGAGAGGAGCACCAGCAGGGGGATGTGAAGTGCGAGGAGCAGCGCGAGGCGGAGACGGTCGATGGAAAAACCGAGCCACCACATCTCCATCGTCATCAGCATCGGCAGGCCGAAGATCAGCGCCCCCCCGAATCCCCGCGCCAGCGCCTCGACCAGTTTCCCCATGCCTGCCGCGATCTCATCCGAATGCCCAGGCGCGGCCCCGACGCGCTTTTCCCGCTGCGACGCCGACGCCTTCCCCGGTCGAGCGATATAGCACGACCAGGCGCGGCACCGGCACTGCGGGACCGGCCTTGCGAGGGAGTCTCCGTCCCGCGCGAAATCCGATGCCGCCCGGCGGAGGCATCGCTAGAACTGCGGAGCGGGCGGCAGGGAGGCCTCCGGCGCGAAACGAGGGTCGGGGATGGACACCGAACTGGCGCGGACATTCCTGGAGATCGTGCGGACCGGAAGCTTCGTCCGGGCCGCCGAACGGCTGCATGTCAGCCAGACCACGGTCAGCGCCCGCATCAAGACGCTCGAGGAGCGGCTGGGCGCGCCCCTGTTCGTCCGTTCCAAGTCCGGCGCCGCACTCACGAGGCAGGGCGAGGTGTTCCTCGATTACGCGCCGACCCTGGTTCAGCTCTGGGAGCGGGCGCGGAACCGGATCGAGGTGCCGCAGGGCCACGAGTCCGTCCTTGCGGTGGGATGCGAGCCGGCGCTGTGGGACCCGCTGCTGCTCGACTGGCTGCTCCGGATGCGCCGTACCGTGCCGCGCGTCGCCGTCCGGGTCGGGATCGACCCCGCGGCCGACCTGGTGCATCAGGTCGCCGAGGGCGTCACCGACCTCGCCATCCTCCATGCCCCCCTGCTGCGCCCGGGCCTGCGCGCCGAGCCGCTGTTCGAGGAGCGGCTGGTGCTGGTGACGACCGACCCCGCGGGCGAGGCCACGGACTATGTCCGGGTGGACTGGGGCCCGGCGTTCAACCATCGGCTCGCGACGGTGCAGACCGAGGCGCCCAATCCGGGGCTGACGGTGCGGTTCGGGCCGCTCGCCCTGCGCTACGTCCTCGAGGCCGGCGGTGCCGGCTATTTCCGCCTCAGCGCGGTGAAGCCGCATCTGGCCTCCGGCCGGCTGCATCTCGTTCCGGGCGCGGCGGAGGTGGCGTACCCCGTTCACGCCGTTTTCAGGGAGAAGAGCGAAAAAAACCTCGTCGATCTCGCCTTGGCCGGACTGCGCGAGGTTGCGACCGCGTAGCACCGGGTTCCCGCGGGAGACCGGGCTCCCACCAAGGCATTCCAGGATCGAACGATCGGGCGCAATCCATCAGGATTTCTGCTCGCGGCCAGCAATATCATTCGTTGGTGCGCGCTTCCGAGCCGATGCAAGGATGCCGCCGAAACCCCTCCTAGACAGCCCTTTATTCCCACTCGGCCCACGGACGGGGTGCGATTTGAGCAGCGGTGCAGGATGACGCGGTCGGAATTCAGCGTTGGCATGATCACGGAGCAACAATGGGCCAAGATCAATGATCTGGCCATCAGCCTGCAGCCGGATCAGGCGCTCTGGATCAGCGGCTATTTCGCCGGGCTCGCCCGCGGTGCGCGCGCGGCCGCAGAAGGCGACAGGCCGGCGCCTCTGCCCGCCGCGGCTCCGGTCGCCGCGCCGGCCCTGCGCTCGCTCACCATCCTTTACGGCAGCGAGACCGGGAACAGCGCGGCGCTGGCCCATGCGCTCGCCGAGCGGGCCGGCGCCATCGGCCTGACACCGACAGTGTCGGACATGGCGGACTACAAGTCGCGCCGCCTCAAGGACGAGCAGGATCTCGTCGTCATCACCAGCACCCACGGCGAGGGCGACCCGCCCCAGTCCGCTGCCGACTTCTTCGAGTTCCTGGAGGGCCGGAAGGCGCCGCGCCTGCCCGAGCTGCGCTACGCCGTGCTCGCCCTCGGCGATTCCACTTACGAGCGCTATTGCGAAGGCGGCAAGCGGATCGACCGCCGCCTCGCCGAGCTCGGCGCCACCGCGCTGCACCCGCGCGTCGACTGCGACGTCGACTACGACGAGCCGGCCGCGGCCTGGACCGCGGCGCTGATCGAGCGGCTCGGCAAGGAGGCCGCGGCGTCGGCCGCGAGCGCCGCCGTGCCGGCCGCGCCCGGCGCGAGCCCCGGCGTCGCCCCGGCCGCCTCGGCCTACGGCAAGAAGAACCCGTTCCCCGCTCCCGTCATCGACAATCTCGTGCTGACCGGCCGCGGGTCGAGCAAGCAGACGCGCCACGTCGAGTTCTCGCTCGACGGCTCCGGCCTCGCCTTCGAGCCCGGCGACGCACTCGGCATCATGCCGCGGAACGACCCGGGTCTTGTCGAGGCGCTGCTCGGCACGCTGGCGCTGTCGGCCGACGCCCCGGTCACGGTGAAGGACAGGGCGACAACGCTCGGCGAGGCGCTGGCTGCCGATTTCGAGATCACGGCCACCACGCCCCGCTTCGTCGAGCACTGGGCCGAGCTCAGCGGCGCCGCCGAGCTGCGCGCGCTCGCCGCCCCGGACGCCGCCGCCGAGCGCGCCGCCTTTCTCAAGACGCATCACGTGATCGACGTGGTGCGGCGCTTTCCCGCTGCGGGGATCGGCGCCGAGGCGCTCGCCGCCGGGCTGCGCCCGCTGCAGCCGCGGCTCTATTCCATCGCCTCGAGCCTCGCCGCCGCGCCGGACGAGGTCCATCTCACGGTCTCGACCGTGCGCTATACCCTGCACGGCGAGCCGCGCTGCGGCGTCGCCTCGGGCCATCTCGCCGAGCGCGCCCCGCCCGAAGCCGTCCTGCCCGTTTACGTCCAGGCCAACCCGCATTTCCGCCTTGCGGCGGACGACGTACCGATCATCATGATCGGGGCCGGCACCGGCGTCGCGCCCTACCGCGCCTTCATGCAGGAGCGCGATGCGCGCGGCGCGGAGGGCCGGTCGTGGCTGTTTTTCGGCGAGCGCAATTTCCGCACCGACTTCCTCTACCAGACCGAGTGGCAGGACCTGCTGAAGCGCGGCGTGCTCAGCCGCATGAACGTGGCGTTCTCCCGCGACCAGGCGGCCAAGACCTATGTCCAGCACCGGTTGATCGAGCATGGCCGGGAGGTCTGGTCCTGGCTGCAGGACGGGGCGCATCTCTATCTCTGCGGCGACGCCGAGCGCCTCGCCCCGGACGTGCGCGCCGCGCTCGCGGCCATCATCGCCGAGCATGGCGGGCTCGGACCCGAAGCGGCCGAGGAGCATCTGCGCGAATTGCAGCGCGACCGCCGTTTCCACATCGACGTCTACTGAGGCGGTCATGACCAGCGTTCCCACCACCGATCGCAGCCGCGACCTGTCGCAGCCGCTTGACAGGCTCAGCCCGGACGAAGCGATGAAGGCCGACAGCGACCAGCTGCGCGGCACCATCGCCCTCGGCCTGCGCGACGAGATCACCGGCGCCGTCCCCGGCAGCGACGGCAAGCTGATGAAATTCCACGGCATCTACGGGCAGGACGACCGGGACATCCGCGACGAGCGGCGGCGCCAGAAGCTGGAGCCGCTCTACACCTTCATGGCGCGCGTCCGCCTGCCCGGCGGCGTGTGCTCGCCCGCGCAATGGCTGAAGCTCGACGCGTTGGCGCGCGCCCATGGCGGGAACACGATCCGCCTCACCACGCGCCAGACCTTCCAGTACCACCGGGTGTCGAAGCAGGATCTGCCGCTGCTGATCCAGGGGCTCGGGGAGGTGATGCTCGACACCAAGGCCGCCTGCGGGGACGACCTGCGCGGCGTCATGTGCGGCGTCAACCCGCAGCTCTCCGCGGTGCACGCGGAGACCTACGCCATCGCCAAGACCGTCAGCGACACCTGCGTGCCGCGCACCGGCGCCTATCGCGATATCTGGTACGGCGAGGAGCGGTCGGCCGCGACGTCCGAGCCGGAGGAGCCGTTCTACGGCCGGACCTATCTGCCGCGGAAGTTCAAGATCGGCTTCGCGATCCCGCCCTCCAACGACATCGACGTCTACACCCAGGATCTCGGCTTCATCGCGATCGCCTCGCGCGGCAAGCTGAAGGGCTTCAATGTCGCGATCGGCGGCGGCATGGGGCGGACCGACCAGGCGCCGACGACTTATCCGCGGCTCGCCGACGTGATCGGCTTCATTACCCCCGAACACGTGCTCGCGACCGCCCAGGCCGTGATGGGTGTGCAGCGCGACTACGGCGACCGCGCGGACCGTGCCCACGCGCGCTTCAAGTACACTGTCGACGACAAGGGCGTGGACTGGATCAAGGCCGAGATCGAGGCCCGGCTCGGCTTCCGCCTCGCGCCGGCGAAGCCCTACAGTTTCACCTCGAACGGCGACCCGCTGGGCTGGGTGCGCGGCGAGGACGGGCGCGAGCACTACACCCTGTTCGTCGAGAACGGCCGGGTCATCGACCGCGACTCCTATCCGCTGATGGACGGGCTGCGGGCGATCGCGCAGGTTCATAACGGCAACTTCCGCCCGACGCCGAACCAGAACGTCATCATCGCCGACGTCGCGCCGGAGGATCGGCCGCGCATCGAGGCGCTGCTGGCGGAATACGGGCTCGCCGGTCACGGCGAGGGCAGCGGCCTTCGGTGGAACGCGATGGCCTGCGTGGCGCTGCCGACCTGCGGCCTCGCCATGGCGGAAAGCGAGCGCTACCTGCCGAGCCTCGTCGACAAGATCGAGGCCATGCTCGGCGCGCTCGGCCTGCGTGACGAGCCGATCACGATCCGCATGACCGGCTGCCCCAATGGCTGCGCGCGGCCCTATGTGGCCGAGATCGGCCTCACCGGACGCGCCCCCGGCAAGTACAACCTCTATCTGGGCGGCGGCTTCCACGGCCAGCGCCTCAACAAGATGCTGCTCGAGAATGTCGGCGAGCCCGCCATTCTCGCCACGCTTGAGCCGATCTTCGCACATTACGCGCGCGACCGCGCCAAAGGCGAGCGCTTCGGCGACTTCGCCATCCGCGCCGGCTACGTCGCCGAGGTGAAGGAGGGGCGGGCGTTCAACGACTGAGCCCCGCCCGGGCAGCTTTCCCATTGGGAACCGCTCATTCCCGGGGACGCGAGCCCTCTGCGAAACGCGCAACGAAATGGACGAAAGCGGAGCCGCGGAGTGAACAATAGGGAATTAGCTGGTCTGCCGTCCCCCGTTCGCCCTATTTCGTAGTGGCCCCTCCAGCGGGCGGGGTAGCCTCGGACGAGGCGCTTGCGGCCGGGCCTACCCCTCACCCTGTCGCGTCGGCGGGAAGATTCCCGTCTGAACTAAACCCACCTCCGCGAACGTGGGGACGCGCTGCCGGTCCCCGCCTCACGGCGCACGCGGGAATCCAGAAGCCGCGAAATCGGCGCTCCCCGCCGCTTGCTTGGCGCGGATTCCAATCGGCCGGAAATCCGACCCCCCGCTGCCGCGGCGTGACCTTGCCGCGGACGATGCCGTCCGGGGTGCTGCCAGCGGGCATTGCCGAAACCCGGGAACCTCCTGACGCATCGCGCATCCAATGCCGTGCAGCTCCCTTCGCGGAGCTCACGTCATGGAGATGCCGAGATGAAAAAGCTCCTGCTTCCACTGGCCGCCGCGCTGCTGCTCGGCGCCGCTCCCGCCTTCGCCCAGGACACGGACGTGGCGACGGCGCCGCCGCCGGCGCCCTATCAGGCGGTCAGCGCGCTCGTGCCGCTGCCCGATTTCGTGCCCGGACTTGGCCAGCTCTTCGTCGATCCGGCCACGCTGCCGGCAGGCCCGTTCCTGGCCTATGATCACGATGGGCGCCTCGTCGCCACGATCTACATGATCCCGATCGAGGACCTGAACCCGGACATGCGCTTCGAGGATCTCCCCGCGCCCGGCGGCGCCGTCGACCATGTCGACATCTACTTCAACGCCGGCCATCCCGGCGTCGAGGTGCCGCACGCGCATATCGTGCTCTGGCACGTCGCGCCGGCGGACGAGAGCCGGGTCGCGCAATGACCCCGACGCGGCGCATGATCCTGGGCTGGGGCGGCGGCATCGCCGCCCTGTGCCTCCTTCCCCCGGCGCGGGCAGCGGCCGGACTCGTCGAGATCGCGATGGCGGGCCGCAGCGACGGCTCGCTTGTCTGGTTCGATCCGATCGGGCTCCGGATCGAACCGGGGCAGACCGTGCGCTGGACGAACCGCGACCGCGGCAACTCCCACACCGCCACGGCCTATCATCCTGCCAATGCCGGCCACGCGCTGCGGATTCCCGCCGCGGCGCAGCCCTGGGACTCGGGCTATCTGCTGCCCGACCAGTCGTTCTCGGTCACGCTGACCGAGCCCGGCGTCTACGACTACTACTGTCGGCCGCACGAACATGCGGGCATGGTGGGACGCATCATCGTCGGCGATCCCGGCACGTCCGCCGCCGTGCTCGCCGAGGACGGCGTCCCCGAGGCGGCGCTGCGCGCGTTTCCTTCCGTGGCGGCGATCCTCGCCGAGGGCATCGTCCGCCCGGGCTGAGCTGGAGGTTCCCATGCAGCCGGCCGTGCTTCATCCCACCCCTCCCTATGAGGGCATGGGCGACGGGCCCCTCGTCTCGCTGGCGCGCGGCGGCGACGAGGGCGCCGTTCGCGCCATCGTCGCCCGCTACAACCAACGCCTGTTCCGGGTGGCGAGGGGCGTGACGCGGGACGATTCCGAGGCCGAGGACATCGTCCAGGAGACCTATGTCCGGGCGTTCACCAATCTGGCCGGCTTTCGCGGCGAGGCCACGCTGGCCACCTGGCTGACGCGGATCGCGCTGAACGAGGCGATCGGCCGCCTGCGCCGGCGTCGCCCCGCGGCCGAGCTGTCGGAACTCGATCACGCTGCCGGAAACGGCGCCCGGCTGCTCTTCTTCCCCGCCGCCCAGGCCAATCTCAGCCCGGAGGCCGAGACCGGACGCACGGAGGTGCGGCGCGTCCTCGAACAGGCGGTGGACGACCTGCCGCCGCCGTTCCGGATGGTGTTCATCCTTCGCGACGTCGAGGGGCTCACCACCGAAGAGACGGCGGCCGAGCTCGGCATCAAGGTGGAGACGGCGAAGACCCGGCTGCACCGTGCCCGCCGCCTGATGCGCCAGGCCGTCCAGCGCGCCCTCTCGCCGAGTTTCGCCGAGCTCTTTCCATTCCTCGGTCACCGCTGCGCGCGCATGGCCGACCGGGTGGTCGCGCGTCTGCGGGCGGACCGGACGCTCTGAGCCGGGGCGGCTACGCCGACCCGCTCGCGATCACCCGTAAGCGCTCGGGCAGGCGCACGACGACGCAATTCTCGTTGAGATCGATGATGCCCTGTTTGCGGAAGGCGCTGAGCGTCCTCACCAGCGTGAAATAGTTGACGTCGGACAGCTCGGCGAGGTCGCGGCGGCTGACCCGGAGCTCGAGCCTGTCGGTGGGACCGCCATGCGTTGCGGAACGCAGGATCGCTTCGGCGATCCGCTCCTCCGCGGTCTTGGCGGCCGCCGAGACCAGCCGCCCCAGAAAGTCCTGGGCGCGCCCGCTCATGATCCGCAGCGTGTTCTCGGCGAGCACGGGATAGGCGCGCATCAGGGTGAAGAAGCGGTCGGCGTTCCAGCACAGCGCCGTCGTGTCGTCGACCGCGGTTGCGGTCGCGGGATAGGGCGATCGCCTGATCACGGCCGCGCACCCCGCAAGCTCGCCCGGTCCGAGAATGCGGAGCGTCACCTGCGATCCGCTCGGGCTGAGATGCGACAGCTTGAGGCGCCCCCGGGCGACAAGGAACAGGTGGGTGGGCGGGTCTTCCTGGCGGAACAGGGCCCCGTCGCGGGCCGCTTCCCGCGGGGAGGCGAGGGTCAGCACCTCCGTGAGGCCGACCTCGTCCAGTCCTGCGAACAGGGTGCTGGATTCGAGCGTATGGCGGAAGACGATCTCGTTCACGCGCCCCTCCGTTGCGGCACCGCTTGGCGGCAATCGTATCGGACAGAGCAAGGATTTGCTCCAGAGCAATATCGGGCCGCGCGGTCCTTGCTAGTCTCTGAATCGGCGCTCGATCCTGCTGTCCTGGCTGGGAGGTAACGGCGTGGCGGCATATGACGATCCCTCTGCGGCGGCACGCCCCGAGGCGATTTCGGATCCGGTCCTCGAAGCCGATCTCGAGCGGGTGCTGACCGAGGTGCCGCGCGGCGCGCTGGCTCTCTGCGGCATCGCGGTCGCCCTGCTTCTGGTGAGCTGGCTCGTCGTCTATTTCGGCGTCTTCCTCCCGCGCGGACCCATCGGCTGATGGCCTCCACCGAGCGGGACATCCTCCGGACGGAACTGCGCTGGGCGGTCGTCGTGGCCGGCGTCGTCGCCGTCATCATCGTCGTCATCGTGGCGTCCAGCCTCGCCATGGCGCTGCATCCGCCGAGCGGGGTCGAGCGCATCGACCCGGCGACCCTCCACCTCGAAGGGGAATTCGTCGAGGGCAATCTCGGCACCCAGGTCGGGGCCGACGGCTCCGTCACGGCCCGGCTGGTGGCGGCCCAGTTTTCCTTCGTCCCCCGCTGCATCGCGGTGCCTGAGGACCAGCGGGTGACGTTCCGGGTGACGACCCCCGACGTGATCCACGGCTTCCTCGTCGCCGGAACCAACGTCAACACCATGGTCGTGCCCGGCTACGTCTCGCAGGTGAGCACCACCTTCAACGAGGCCGGCGATCATCTCATGCCCTGCACCGAATATTGCGGCCTCGGCCACAGCGAGATGTGGAACATGGTGCGGGTCATTCCCCAGTCCGAATGGTCGCCCGACGAGAACGGGAGAGTGACCTGTGAAATTCCCGGGTAATCGCCTCATCCTCGCTCACATCGGCGTCGCCTTCGTCGCCTTCGCCGTCGCGGCGATCATGGGCGCGGCGCAGATGATGGCGCGCAGCCCGCTGCAGGTCCCGGGCGAGAGTCCCGAATCCTACTTCATCTCCGTCACCGCCCATGGGACGCTGATGGCCTATGTCCTGCCCACGCTGTTTGCGA
>Ga0182738_1001241_pt1 | contig 32556 bp, 21 predicted proteins | sample eDN5th30CBELigMG_FD_128876 | JGI IMG/M metagenome (GOLD analysis project Ga0182738, IMG submission 128876) | Enriched Miracle-Growth compost microbial communities from Emeryville, California, USA - eDNA 5th pass 30_C BE-Lig MG (version 2)... ...
TCTTGGTCGGAATCCCCAGCTGCGTCTTCCCAACGAGTCACTTCTTGGCCATTCTTGTCTTTTGTCACAATCTTTACTTGCTTCTTTGCACCACTACCATTCGAGTTTGTCTTATTGATTTTGGAAATGTTGCCAGCAGAATCGACTTTCACGTCATTTGCATCAACATCGACAAGTTCTTCAACTTCAACCTTTTCTCCATTAGAGTTGGTTACAACCTTCTTCTGAAGCTGTTTGTAAACAGTCTTCTTTTGCGTGACCAATTTCCCATTCACCATCACTTTTTCTTCAATCTCCACAGCTTGAACATTTCCAATATCAATTGCATTATTATTGTTCTTCTTCAAAGCTTTGCTAGGATTGATGACTCTGCCTGAAGCTAGCTCAATGTCTTCATTGTCATTGTCAAACTGCCCAACTGGTGGCTTTTTACCATTATTCTCAAGTTGATACTTCAAGATCTTCATCTCTTTTCTTGTTTCCTGCAATTTCTGCATTAATTCCTCAGACACTTCAGCAGTGCTATTTGGACTTTGGATACTCTTCTTCAAGGTATTTTGTTGCTCTTTCGAAAGGTTCAGCTTCTCAACTTTGCCCTTCTTGACATCCTCAATAATATCCTTCAATGCTTTCAACTCTTTTTCTGCCTGCAAAAGCTTCAGCTTCAGCTCTCTTTCAACTTGCTCACATCTAGAATGCTCCACTGTCACCTTGCTGTACTTATCATGCAGTTCATTACGATCGGACTCCAATAACGCGAACTTCTTCTTCAAAATCGTCAATTCGTCAGACTTTTGATTCAATTGAGTCTCCACCTCAAATCTTATTTGTCTCTTGTATGCCTCCAACATGTCATTATCTGGCATTGTTCCCACTTCATACATAGCTGAGGCCTCCTTTTCTTTCGCCAAAGCATACCCAATAGCCTTCTTTGCAGTTTTCTTTTGAGCTTTATCAAATGCCCCAATAATTGTGCTTGTCATCTTCTCAAGATCAGGCTTAGGATCGTGATGATCATCTTCATTATCTTCTGCTTCTCCTAAAGCCTTTACCTTCTTCTTAACTCCCTCTAAACCTTTCAAAACTTGTCTCAAATTTGAGGAAGCTTCTGAAGGTCCAATATTCTCCAAATTCTTTCTTCCTTCCAACAACTCTGCAATTTCTCTGTTCATTTGATCTTGTTCTTGATTGTACAAATAATCGAAATCATTCTCTTCATGATGATGATAATTCGATTTTGGATATGGTGGACGATTATGATGGCCTCCATGATAATGAGGAGCAGCTGAATGGAAACTACTCTCATGCCCTGCAAAAGACTGCCTAAACATTCCAGAATGCGTGTCTCCCATATTTCGACTCCCATTATTGAGATTTCTGGTGTCAAAATGATGTCCACCAGCTCTTATGTTACTCGCATTCCGATTTTGAGGAGATCCACCTGCATGACCAGCAGCTCGACCTCCTTTAGATTTCCCCATTCCAAAAACTTGATTTGACTGCCCCTTCAATGGACAATAAGGAAGCTCAGTGTATTTATCGATCAGCACTAATACTTCTTCAAATGGGTTTGAATTCTTATCTATTCACTGTAAAAAACAAGATCCGAAGAAGAATTTACCTTTGTCGTTGGCTTTTCCTCGTCGTAGCTCTTTATTTTTATTGCCATAATACTTGAGAGAGAACTTTAAAACAGAGTTGATTTGAAGTTGAACCCCTTTAAACAACTTTTTCAAAACATTTGTATGTTCAGTAAAACCCATCACATACAAACTCCCGATCACTTCTTCAATAATCAAACTATACACATCCGTCGTCTATAAATTCATTAGGAAATCCTCAACTCTGAAGAGGAATCAAACCTTTTTCATGTGTTCAACAAACTTATCAGATTGAGTATAAACTTTTTCATCACGCTTCTTTTTTAATTCCTGTTCCGTCTTGTCAAGAAGCTTGTCAATTTTTACCAACTCCTCAAGATGATCTCTAAAATAAGGTTAATCCATCTCTATACAAGGCACAAGGGAAAATTACGCTTTTAATGAGGACATGTATCTCAGGTTTCTTTTAATTATTTGTGATTTATTGCAGAATTAAACCCAAAGCTTTTTCCTAAATAAAGTTGAAGATCACTCTCAAACAATATCGGTTTTATTACTGATTATTCTCAAGATAAAATCCCACCTTCTTGGCGTCTTTACAGAGATTTTTCAAACACAGGCCCCTCAGATCCCTTCTTCTGAATTTATTGCAGGCCTATCCTTCTTAAAAGCAAAAGGGATTGATTTGTTGAAGAACTCTGTCATTGAGGACTTTAACTCTCTAGTCAATTATACTACCCTGGATCGTTTTTTGTACTTGAATGATTTCTCCAAATTTTTTTTGACAAAAAATTCTTACTCAAACTTTTCTTTAAATTTTTGCTCTTGAAAAAAACCTTCGACTGAAAAAACAGATAAGGAAACCACCATTCACATACCTCTTCACGAAAGACAAAGAGGTCCTAAGTAAATTCATAAGTTTACAATATTGAATAGGAGGATTAGGGCTTTACTTCACAAAATATTATGTATTCAGAGGCAGAGGGAAAAATAAATTACAAAGGCACTAACTAACTAAATTTTCCTTTTCATCCAATCTTTCACAATGACCTAATCCATTCCCCTCTTGAGATTTTTGCTTTTCCTAATTTCTTTGAAACTGCAAAAATCCTTTGACAACATCACACAATAAATTCAAACTTGCTTTTCAATCGTATTCACGAATCCAATCAAGAGAGTCGTAACTATGCTGAGTTGGAATAATTCTCTTTATTGACATCATCTTCTGAGGAGGGATGAAGATAATCATTTGATTTTCGACTTAGTTTTTAGTCGAATTTCATGTCATTTCAATCATCAAACTGACTCAAACAAAGAGCTTTCCCCCTTTTTAAAACTCAAAAACCTCTAAATTTTGATAAATTCCAAATACAGGCTTTTTCAGCGCCAAATGAAAGAAAATCTTCATCAAAGCTGAAGGTTCCTCAAAACATCAAAGAGAATTTCTCCAATTCAGCCCTTGTCACTTGAATTTCGTCCTCGCTGTTAACTTTTGCTTTTAATTGATTGCAAATAGGCAAGCCTCAATTTCTTTGGTCGCATAAATTCGAAATCAAGGTTGAGGAAATAAAATTTAAACACCAATATTTGAAAGTTTAATCAAGATTAAAGTATTTGTTACAAAGAGTTAGTGCTAACACTGGCTATTCACACGTCGAACAAAATATTTCTAAATACCAATCTCTTACTAGACTGATAAACAAAAGCATTTGGGACTATTTTCCACGTGGCTTTCGATTTTAGAGTTGATTCAAATGCCAATTTCTAGAGCTTGTGCGGCTCCATTAAAATATTGTTGCTCAAATTAAAAATTCTGAATTAAAAAAAAAAAAAAAAAATGGGCGTTCTGTTAAGAGATTCCCAGGAGCTCTTTTCACTACTTCAATCAATCAAACATAAGCCTCTCTAAAGTTCAGCTTAAACATCTCAAAACCATAATCTGAGAGCGGACGATTTTTTATGATTCTTAACAATCCTTGATTGAAAGAACATTTCCGATTTCTTGTCACTCTTTTCCTCTGTAAAGAGTCCAAAACAATGATCTTATCTATTCTCTTCATTCTTTTAAGAGCCCTCTTCTTCTCACCCTTCTTAAATTTGATTCACAGAAAACACCATTTTTCCCAAGTTTCTCTTTGAAATCATTAGAAAGTGATGCTCGCAATTTAAAATCTCATGTTTACATCTCAGCTCTAAATCAACGTAGATCTGTTGTGCTTTTGACTAAACTCCAATCAAGAAGGGCTTTTCACAATTGAAAAAATTTCATGCAACTTATTTTTTTATAAACTAAACCAAACACATTGATTTTTAACGTACTGTTTAACAGATGGTCTAAAGATAGCTCTTCTTCTATCAAGAACCTTCTGAGGAGGCTTAAACCGATTTCAAGTCTCACATTTTCAAAAAAACTTCGCAAATGCGAGACTTGTCAAATCATCTTGAAATGTAAAAATGAGCTAATTTTTCTCCAAGGGTCTTGGAATAGCCCTTTTCAAAACTCAGTATCATAAAATTATGAGAGAGAAAAAAATGACAAGCAAAGAAATGGAAAACATTTAGATTAGCCAAATATCCAAAAATTTATTAGCGGCGAGTTTACTATTTTTATGGTTAAAAATGAAAGAGAGGAAATAAAAAAAATACAAAGGACAAATCAAAACTTAATTAATCAATGACAAAACGTTTTTTTTCCAGATAAAATTTTGCTGGATAAACAAAATTTAAAACACTCAAGTAATTTTAACATCTCAAAAAGTGATGTTATTAACAACAGACTTTTCAACAATAGAGTATTTTTAATAGTTGTCCAATATACTCTCAGCCAGCATCCCCAAGGCTCTCCTTTCCCATCCAACATCCAAAATTCGTATCAAGCTTCAACAAAAAACGGATTTGACTCATTAGCACTATTTAATTTCGTCTAACATTGACTTTGACTGAAAAACAATTATTGAAATTTCTCATTTTTTAGAATCAAGACGAATCATTGTTATCTATTGTTAATTTTATCATTAATTTATCTGATATTTGTACTTATTAAATACATGCAAGTCTTGAGGTCCTTTCGAGACATCGGCTTTTCACAAAGCTACTCTCTTGAAATCTTCACAGAGAGAAACCTCAATAATAAAGCTGTCCTTTTTATTTTTGGTCTCTCCACAGTCTTCTACACCGCAGATATCCTCGTCACAAATTATCATCTTGAGCCCAAAAGCACCAAGGCTTCAGTGCTAGCCGCGGTCCTAGTCTTGCTTTTTCTGAGAGCTATGGGCTTTATAGTTCACATCAAATACCATATTCATTATGAAGAAAAGTGGTTTCGTGTGTTTGAGATGATTTTCGCTTTCTTGTTCGTTTCAACCTCAATCCTTGTGTGGAACACTCAACTAAACATGGATTTCCAAAGAGCATTCATCGTTGGACTTGATATTGCTTGGTTTAGCCCCTATGTTCTTACAATATTTGGCAAATGGAAGTATAAAGCACTCATTGATCTCAGTGTGGTCATTTTTGCCATCATTAAACTCTCGTTACACGTCAAAGACTTTAGCATGGGCCAGGTCCAAGCGGCCTGCCAACTTATCTTTGTCATGGCATTGCTCTATGCTAAAGAAAAAACCAGAAAATTCCAGTTTTCTAAAACTTTCTCCTTGCAAAAAAATGAACAGACTTTAAAGGCTATTCTTGATAATATTCCTGAAAACATTGCTGTCTTGAATTTAGAAGGGGATCTCATCTATTATAATGACTATCTTGATATCTGTTTCGACCTTTCAGGAGCCCACGAAAACAATGAGATTGATGCTTTGAGCCATTTCCATACCATAAAACCCAGAGAAAGGTATTTTAATTTCGAATCAAGCCACACGACGGACACCTACGCTGTGCCAGTGCAAATGCCAATGGTGTCTTTGATGCAAAAACAGCAAACTACTACTGCCAGCAAAAAGAAATTCCCTATTAAAAAAATCACTATGAAATCGGCTGCCAAGCCTCCTTCTGACCACAATCCTCACCTTAAAGAAGAAGATGAGTTTCGAAGAAAAAAAGAAAGTAGTGCTTTCAATATGGTAACTATCGATAAAACGACCTCAGCAATGCAATCAGCTCGCAGTAAAAACATGAGAGAGTCCCATACTTCTTTAACTGAAGCCATCAGCTCAAAAGACAATTTCGCTAGTCTTCAAGACGTCATTGACTTTTTTGTTGCTAACCTTACTCAATTGAGAAATTACCAAGATAAAACTAGCAACTTCTTCATCTTTGATTGTAAATATAAAAGCCCAGACGATTCCCGCTCGAGATCATTTGAAATCAAAATCTCCTTGGCTAGCTTTGACGGTGATGAGAGCCTCATTCTAATCTTGAGAGATACAACGCATAGAGATATCATTGCGACTTTGGAAGGAAATAATAGTTTCAAAGATAGTGTTCTCGCCTCCATCTCTCACGAATTAAGAACGCCACTTAATCCTTTGCTAAATATGCTCGATGTTGCCATCAAGGATCTGAGTATACCTGATACCTCTAAAGAATCAAGCTTAATCCCAGCCTACAAGTCCGGAAAACTGTTGAAATCCTGCATAAATGATGTTTTGGATTACTCTTTGCTGATCGCTCATAAATTAAAGCCACGATATAAATCAAAATTCATCATGAATACTCTCAATAAAGTCAAATATCTCATAGAGGCACAAGCTGCCATGAAAGGGCTCAAATTCTCGATCATCATGGATCCTTCAATCCATCCCAAGTGTCTTAGTGATCACAGAAGACTCCGACAAATATTAATTAATCTACTCACCAACGCTATCAAATTTACAATGAAAGGAGAAATAGGGATCAAAATAGAGCCTTGGGGCCTTGATCAAAAAATCATCAAAATCTCTGTCTTCGATACTGGAATTGGAATGAATTATGGATATGTCGAAAGAATTCGTGCAGTTTTCAGAAAAAACGAATTTATTGAAAAACTCTCTGAATCCACACAACACGGCATCGGCGTGGGACTTATGATGGCTCATTTGGTAGCAAAAAGACTCGGACCCAAAATCGCCAAGCTCTCTGGTCTTAAGATTGAATCAAGAGAAGAAGAAGGCTCAACTTTCTGGTTCTATTTGGATACTCACAGGGGAAATTCTTTGGTAAGCTCTCCAGTTTCTGCACAAATAGATATTGGCAATAATCTCTCAGTTCAGAATGAGGGCGAAAGCGTAACTCAAATCCATCACACTCGAGGCGATTTCTCTCATTCTCAAGTAATTTCAGATCATAATCAAGAAGAAATGAACACTATTACTCTGATGACTGAGGGAAATAATACCTCGCAAGTTAAACTTGTCGGAGCGAGATATAAGCTTGTCAGGCTTGCCACAATTGACAGAAAGAAGGATATGCTCCCAGACATATTCGTCACTGAAGAGCTTAGAGAAGCAACTCTTGGAGAAGAAGACCTATTAGAAGAGGAAAATGCAATGATGATCAAAGATAATAACATTCGAGGAAATCAGATTGACACTGAAATTTCCAGAATAGAAGGGTTTAGAAGATCCCAACCTAGATTACTCACTTCCACCTCTGGTAGGGCGCCCAACGAATCTATCATCATCAGACCGCCAGATTTCGGTAAGTTCTCATTTATATTGAATTTTATTTAATTTAAATATTTAGATTTCGGAAATGTCTCAGTCTTTGAAGATCAAGACAAAGAAAAGAAATTAGATGAGAATCTTCCATCTTCTTCTTGTGAATGTCCGATGGTTTTATACGCAGATGATGATACATTTAATCTATTTACAATGGAGAGTATGCTCAAAGGTTATGACGTCAAACTTGCCAAAGCATTTAATGGAAAAGAAGCTGTAGAAGCTGTTAAACACAGATCTCTTCACAAGTGTTCAAAAGAATGTCAGATGTTTAAACTCATCTTTATGGACTTGAGTATGCCAATAATGGATGGCTTTGAATCGACTATCGAGTTGAAAAAATTGATGGCCTCAGAAATTATTCCGAATATCCCAATTATCGCATGCACAGCTTTTGTTGGTGATGATATGACTGAAAAGTGTTATCAAGTTGGAATGGAAGGAAGAATATCAAAGCCTGTATCTAAAAAAAAAGTTTATGAAATTCTTCAGACTTACAAAATTGTTGTATCAAAAGAATAATATTCAATTAGCATTTCTAATTAAGAATAATACTTTTTCATTATTTTTGTATTTGACTTGTTCATATTTTTTATTGTTATTGTTATCATCCACTCTTTTTCAATTGATTATTCAAAAAAATAGTCGCATAACAAGTCAACCACTATGATCGAAAGACTTAAAATATTTTCGAGTGAGAGAGTCAAAGACAAGAATTTTCTCAGTATCCATACGTGTTCTTTTCTTTTCTGGCCTGCGAACTTTATTTCAGTTTTGTTCACACAAAATATTTATCCCTGCTCCAAATCCTCAAGCTAGCTCAATAAGAAGCCAAACAAAGAGGAGTTTTCTTTCTTATTGCCTCCAGTTTCTCTTTTTGAATTTCTCAATCACAAGACGGAAATTTATGATTTTTTACCACAAAATCCGATTAACACAAAATTAATTAGAAAATTCTTTTCTCAATTATAGGGAAATATTTTGTTCCTTAAAATGAATTCAACATCGAATTGTCTTATTTGCACTTTAATTTTCATTCCACCACTCATTTTCAAGCTTCTCTAAGCTCTTTTTCTCAATCTGAAGATGGCGCTATTTTTCATATAGATCTTTTATTCATATACATCTTGTGATTTTTTTCAAATGAATTGAGACTTCTAAAAATTGATTTTGAAGAAACGATAAAAAACTTGGTTTCAATTTTATTCGTCAGCTTCTGAATTCTGATTTGCCTGATTAAAACTACAATTCAAAGTGTGGTTTTTAGCTTTAGCTTTTCTGACATCCGTTTTTTGTGAAACCTTTTTTCCGTATTCGTATCACTCCAAACCCTCATCACTGTGGCCTATCAACCAGGCTAATCCTACGCACCATCCCATCCCCCCTTAAATCCTGCAAAAGTGGGACATCCCTCTCCCCATCCCCAACAAATAAAGATTTGACTTAGCTGCGATGTTTTCTAAAAAATATTAATTTAATCAATTCATCAATCACTTAAACTCTCTTTTAAACTGGTTAGCATGCAAAAATGGCTCAATCTTCACCTTACACAGTAAACGACATTTCAACTTCAAGATCCAAGCTTCAATCCAGTTCTTCTCCTCAGAGACAAAGGTATCCAGGACCTCGAGGAATTGGATTCAACTCCAAAAGAAACTTCAAAGAAGTTCTCAAAGCTGCTTCTTTCAGCCTCCATCAAGAGGACTACGATATACACAGTGGAATTGGCCCAGAACCTCGTTTTCACCTTGGTGTCCACCCTTACAGCAAAAGGCTCATTTTTAGAGATATGAATTTTGAGGTCTATAATCCAAAGGTTGGTTATACAAACTCCACTGGAAGGAAAGCTCGTTTGTTTGAAAAGCTCTACGAAGGACATCGTCATAAAAGAGACAGAAATAAAGAAGAAATAAGTCCTGAATCGAAACTTTTCGGAAATATGCTTGAACGAACTCCTCTCCATAATCTCAAATTCACCGATAGACTTGCCATGGAACAGGAATCTGAAGAGAAATCAAACAGGGAAAACAACGACTCTCTCCAAAAAGATGACTCGCCTCAGAATCGCCTCAAGGCAATGAGAGGCTACGAACCTCCAAAACATCATTTGGTGAACAAGGATAATTCAACTATTGAAAAGTCCCCCGTTTCAGTCGGAGGTGCAGAGAGCGTTTTGATTCCTATGATACGTAAAAGAACAATTAATCAAAGCCCAAATCGATTGAAACTCGAACCAATTCAACAGAAGCCCTTCACAAGGAGAAGACCCAGTGAGGAGCCTAGCTTTGAGACTTTTGCAAGATTTAACAAAAGAAATCTTTCTTGTGATGTTCCTCCATCTGACAGCAAACTTGCTTTAAATGTGAGCAAAATTAGCTTTGTTGAAGGAGGTGAGCGGGAAATTACACATGAAAGTTCCAAAAGATCACTTGCACACGATCCAAAGTCTGTTGAAAAAGAATGTAGTCCCAAAAAAGCCCAAAAGGAACTCAGACAAGTTATCTCAAAAACCTTGTTCAAACGTCCTTCTGATGCCCAACAAGGATCATACATGATCCAAAGGCTCTTTTATGGAGGAATTATGCAAAAGACAGCTGCAGAATAAGGGCTGTAATTAATTAGTCCCATGAAAAATTTCTAGGGCATGGCCTTATGAGAAACTTTGTACTTTGAATAAAGGTATCATTGTTTTTTAAAGTCATGCCTTAGGCGAAAAAATATAAGGGTATCATATGTACAATTGTTATTTAAAGAAATTTTGTAGCTTAATTTTGATATTTTGTTGTATATTTCTAATGTCTTATCAAAGATATAGTTCATCTCGGCCCATAAAAGTATTTATTAGCTTTATGCACTTCTTTATAATTTATGCAATTATTACCAGCATTATTAAATTAAATATTGTTCTCAATCTATTTTTTATGAAGTAAACTCATAGCTTCTTCAGAGATAAATGAAAGTTTTTGTTAAAGATTTTCAATAATTTTGGAAACAATAGTTTCAAAAACTTGAGTAAAAAAATTGCTGACGTTGATCACAACGATTTTTTTGCTGAGTGAAATATTCATTGAAAAAAAAATGAAATATCAAAGAAAGTTCTGAGATAAAATTTTCTGCTTGAAAAATCCTGAAAAAAAAAAACGCCCTTCGTTCCATTCCGAAAAATTCCAGATTCCTTTTTTTTCCTTCAAGGTGCAATGAAGATTTTTTCTTTGATTTTCTTTTTTCAAACTTGATGCCAAAAAAAATTCTCAAGCCAAAAGAAATTTCTCTCAAATTTTTTTTCCCTGGAAAAGATCAATCTTCGAGGAAAAAGAAAGACTCTGAAAAAATTTTATGAGAAATTTTTTTTTTCAAATTTCCAAATAAAAGAATTACAGGAAGAAAATTTTCTAACGTCATCTGAGGCCTCGGAGAATTTCCCTCAAAAATGTCGAGAAAAAAGCATTCTGAGAGATCTCCTTTACAGAAGTGAATTTTTTTTTGAGATAAACCCTATCAGCAGCATGATTTTAGAAAAAAGTTTTCCTTCATTCAAAAATAATTAAAAAAAATATCAAAAGGTTCCTTGGTCATTCTCTCTAAAACTAGAAATTTTGACTCATATCTATGGCATTCTTTTCTGAGCATTCTTACTCATTTACCAGGATTCCATGAGATAGAGAGGTTTTGAGAGGACTCATTTTCTCTTTGGCTTTTTAGAAAAAATTTGCCATCATCTTCAAATCGAAAATCTAAAAAAAGTACTCAAAAAACCGTTTTTTATATAAAATCGAGCATGTACTTTAAATATTGGCAAAATGATGACCAGAATAAAATTTTATCAGGTTTATAATATTAGTTTATTTTTTTTATTAAAAATTTTTCTTTAACCAGAAATAATTTCAGAATAAAATTATCCCCAAAGAAACTCATCATCAAACAAATCTTTCAATCTACTTTCAACTTTTCATACTATCCTCAACTCCAGGCCTCTAAAGCTGAGTGAATAATAAGAAGAACCACTTCCTTATTTTGAGAACGTTTACAAAAGTAATTTAGCTCTTTCATAGTTCTTCATTTTTTAATTAAATATTTTCTGTTTGAGAATGATTCTGCAAGAAATTTTATTCAATTTTTCTCTTTATCTCCAAAGAAAACGGAATGATGTTTTATGGAAACAATCTCAGAGTGTTTTATTAATAAAAAATCCTCAATCAGAAATTTTATTCTTCTTTGCGATTTTTAGAAAAAATCTTTGCCCAATTTTGCCTATTTAAAAGAACCCGACGAGTTTATCATTGGTATTTGAGACTTTTTCTGACCAATTTTTAGCTCCTTTCGTTCCCCCAAAAACTAATTTCAAAGAAACCTTTCTAAATTCAACTCACCGTTTTTATTTTGATCACTTCACCCTGCCAATCCATGTTTCAAAATTCCTCTCTCCAATTCTCCAGCTAAATACTCTTCTGAGCTTCAACTTTTCTCTCTTACCAAAAAATATGATGATCTTCTCTCAACCAAAACATTCTTTGATTCCCTTCCAAGTTAAATTTGCTCAGCTCAAATATTTCTCTCTTTCATCGAACAAGAGCTCTTGGGGTCAATCATGAAGTTCTTCAAGGAAAGATTCTGACTTCAGGATGCAAAAATCAATCCTAAACCCTGAAGAAACTCAATCAGATTTTTCTAAGATCCCTCAAGCCTATTTTTCCCACAACTTGAATTATTTTTCCATCTTCCCAATTCAGGATCCAAAACTCTTTCTTTTGATAATCTCCAGATCAAATCAGTTGTATCTCCAAAAGGTTTTATCCCGAGGATAAGGAATGCAGAATATTTGAGATTAACTCCCAGGTTTTTTTAATAAAATCCTATATCTTTCGAGAAAAAAATTTATTACAATAAAACAAGGCGGGCGATAAAGATTTAATACGAAGACTAAAACCCCTCCTAAAAACCAACTGCGAGGGAAACTCAAAGCTTCTAAATGATAAACATTCTCTCTTTCTTTGTGGAAGATTGCCACTCTTACACATTCCCAAACGCTTAGAGTGCGTTTTTATCTCTCAATTACCTAAATAGCTTTATAATTATGCAGTCCTCTTATTTTTTGTCTTAACATTCAACCTTAAAAAACCCCAAAAAGTAAAACGAGCCAAGTTTTTTTCAAGGTTGTTTTTCTTTTTAAGATTAAAATGGAGTGAAATTGAACCAAAAAAGTTTGATTAATTGAGCATTTTTATAACAAAGTAAAACTCCAAAGCATTTAAACTAGCCTTATAAAAAAGTTCCCGCGCCAAATTATAAACAAATTTTCCCAAACAAATTTTGTTGTTTGGATATCACCATATCATTAAACTTTATATCTCCACCTAACTTAAACCTTCAATTTCATCCTTTTCTCTCAAAATTCTCGTGAAAAAACCTGCTTTTCCAGATTTGTCAAATACTTTGATAGCTATATTATAAGGTTTAATATGGAAACCTCTAAATTTAAGTTGGTAAAAGACTTTTTCGATACACTAAAATGGGTTGAAACTTTGGCGTCTAATAATTGACCAACTTTAAGCTTATTACCTCTTCAAAAGAACAAAATACCAACCAAATCCCCTCTACAGATATGCCATACATCCCATGCAAACAGAAGCGTTTCCCTGAGAAGGATATGAGAGAGATTTTGTTTTAATGTAAAAAATTCAAAATGATGAGATATCTATGTAGAAAATTACGGACAAACAAAAAAATCTTGTATGTATGTATCAATGAATGAATGAAACTCATAAGAGAAAGAGGGCAATCATAATTTAGGGAGAGAAGTGAAATATAACAATTGATAAAAACAAATTTGAGCAGGAGAGGGACTTGAGAAAGAAAGTCTCATGAGAAATTTTTTGTTGAGAGTTGAGAAAAAAAAAGTAAGGTTGATGAAAAAGATAGTTTGAGAATTGTAATTGATTTGATTGAGAATTTATTGAAATTCCGTTAATTAAGCTGAAACGTCTTCAGCTAAAACCTCCAAGTTCTTTTTCGAATTTTCTTCCTGAGCATCAGAATCGCTGTCTTCTTCTATGAAATGTATGAGAAAAATATTTAAAATTCCTCTAGTTACCAACTACTTTCTTGGAGGGATTGTAAATTTGGGGGAGCTCTTCAAAGGTACTAAAGTTCTTGACAAGTTTGCTTAAAGCTGGCTTTAAGGGAGACAATGATTTGTCGTCTTTAGTATCAGAGAGACTTTTGAGGCATTTTCCTTCAATTTGACTTGAACTAAATGTCATTTTCATCAGAGTCAATTGATTCACAAAAAAGAAGTCTTTATTCTTCTTTGAAGGAGTTTCAAATAAATTGAGCTCATCTTCCACATGACTTCCAGTTCCTTTTGTAGAAATATCGTCATATGTCTTCCGAGACCCTCTTCTTCCATAATTCTTTTCCAGTGAGATACTGTTGCAAGAATCAGGACTTTGATCCTTTTCTTCGACATCTTCTGGTTGCTTCTTTTTTAAAGAACTTCTGTTCAAGTAAACCCAAAGGTTCTCAATCACTCCGCAGATATTCTTATTTGAGGCTGTGCCATTCTGGATTGAAGATTAGTGGGATAATTTAGTGGAATCAATTTACATTAGCAATCCAAGGATGCATCAAAGCTTGGAAAGGAGAATATCTGGTTTTTGGGTTTACGTCCATCAGACATTTAACCAAATCTTTGGCTTGTTGAGAGATATTATCCCAAGGATCAGAGTGAAATTCGTATTGTCCTGCTTGGATTTGTTCTGTCAATTCTTCAATGCTAAGGGAGGAGGTTAAGATCATGGTCTTCAACATATTAAATCTTACTCTTCACCTTGGAATGGTTGGTACCCACAGAGCATTGTGTATAATACGACTCCTGCACTCCACATATCAACAGCTTCACTTTTAAAATCATTAGTTTAAATCTCTCAAAAACCCAAATTACGTGTAGGTGGAATCGATAAAGACTTCAGGAGCGGTAAAGGCAAGGGTGCCGGTATGAGTCCACATTTTATAGTTACCAGTGGACAAAGCGGTGTAAGCTTTGGGTTGATTATCGCTGAACTTGGAGACGTTGAAATCGGTAATTTTGACGATCTTGCCGTCGCGAGAAACCAAGATATTATTGGGTTTGAGATCACGATGACACACTCCGTTTTTATGAAGATAATTGACGCCTGATAGAATCTGCTTAAAGATTCCAGAGGCGACAGCTTCGCTGTAATGACCAAGATCCTTGATCACTTCAAGCATTTCACTGCATTCAGCAAGTTCCATAACAATATAGGCTTTCTTTGTAAAATAATCAATGTACAACTTGTAAACTTTGATTATATTCTTGTGATTTAATTTTCTATGATTCTTAAATTCTCGGCAATGCTATGGGATTTTATGAGAAATAATTACCCAGTTGAGTTCTTACCAAGAGGAGGATTTCGGTATCACCACGATAGCGAACGATTTTGACAGCATATTGCTCGTCAGTTCCTTTTTTAATGCATTTTTTGACGGTTCCTGAGGCGCCTTCACCAAGGATTTCTTGTTCTTCATAATAAGCATCAAAGTTTCCTTGAATAAAGTGGATATCAGGGTGGTCTTCAGTTTGAAGTTCTTCTTTTAATTCTTCAACTTCATCCAGTCGACTGGTGAAAAAGATGGAATGTCTTTGCTTGAAATTCTTTGGTGGGCCCACGAATGAATCGGAATGATCATCGTCCTCCACAGAATTTTCTCGATCAGATTTGCTTTCAAAACTGATTTCAGAACTACCGGGAATAAATAAATATGAGTCTCCATTTTCATTTCTAGCTTGGTTGATATCTAAGGGAAAAGTTAAACTGAGTCATCCATACCCAGGGGTACCTTTAGATTGCTCAGAATTATTGAGAGTTGCGAGAGAATCGACATCCTTGGCTCCGGTACTTGGCTCTTCTGGGTTTTCTGCATTGTCCATAAGCATATTCTTGGCATTGGTATCAACTGCTTCCAAAATAAGCTCTAAAAGATTGACATTAGTTGAAGTCCCAATATATCAAGTACTTTTGGCGAGATTTCTATATTTTTCGATTTTCCTGTTGCTTGAAGCAATAATCTCTGATGAGACGCGCTTCAAAGCATGGAGTCCTTCTTCGGGGTTCGTTTTGGTTTGTTCTAGGTTGGCTGTTTGATTGTTTTGGTCGGGAGATTGGTCATCCAAACTTCCTCGGGTTGCATTGAAGAGGGTTGCTAATCAATCAGCCTTCTGAAGGAAAAAATTAGTATACCTTGCACGGAGAGTCTGACTCTGCTGATTTTCTTGGCTCTTTTGTCCCTGGCAGTGATATCAGGAGTCCAGGTCTTGATGGGAACAGATTGAGGAGTCTCGTCGTCACTGTACATTAAAAGAAATTTTTATTTGTAAAATAGTCCTAGCCGTATTTTTAAATAGTCGTTTAATTAGAAGAAATAGGAATTCCTTGGATACAATCTATTAAATAATAAACGCCCTTGGCCACATTCAAGATTGGTTTGATTGAGTTAGGCATACGTAAGATGTGTACTTAAAATTAATTTTCTGCTGTTTTCCGCTTAATATCAAGATCAATATAAAATCTTTGTGTTATTGTCTAACTCATTTTCTTGGAAGAAAAAAGCTATCCGAGATAGTTTCAATATTAAACCCAAGTCAAATAGAATTTAAAACTCAAATTTCATCTGGTTTTGATGAGTTAGGTTGGAATGTGATAGAGTGAAATGATTTTCGACTCCTCTTGTCTCAAAATAAATTAAAAAATTTTGTTTTGGCAAAGATATGAATGAGAAACAAAAAAATGAGTTTCAGGAAAAAAGCTGATAAAGCTTTCCTTCTCCTTCTAAGGTTCTTGATAAAAACTAGCCGAATTTCCTCTTTGTGAATTAAAAAGAAAAAATCTATTTTTGTTTGATCCCAAACTCTAAAACCCGATCAAGCCTTTTTTACGAAAAAATATGCCCAATAAACAATTTTTCTTCATTCCAATCATAATTTCTTCAAAATGTCCCCTTGTCTAAGGCACCTATCGGGTTTTCTTTAAATCTTTATATTTCAATAATTTTCATCTTTTTACCATTATAGGAAACCACGAATATAAAAATTAAATTTTTTTTTAGTTGATAATCATTTGACACAAAACCCCTTTGATCAACTCTCAACTCCACAAATCCAATGTATGATCTAAAATACACTTTGCTTTAGGCTCTTGCCTCCCTTTTGAAGGCCCTTGGGATTTTTATATCAAAAGGAATATATTATGTTACCTATGATGAATCTCTCGAAGTTGGCAGAAGCTAGCTAATTATTCAATTAATTTATTAGACAAGCAAGTTTTGTGATGTCATTCTCCTGACCGTAAATATCATCAATTCAATTTCCAAACAACTTTTATAAAAAAGACATGTCAAATTATTTCACAAAAAAGAAATTGACCTTTATTTGTACAAAATTAAAATAGGCACGAGAGCGATACCTTTGATAGTATGCGGGATCAGATATCTTCTCAAGAAATTTTATATGAGTGTCCTGCTATTTGCCGCAAAAAAATTTTTCTTTTATTTTCTCTAAGAAAATTCCGAATCACCTATTGCCAACTTTTTCAATTGAAGACAAATGATTTTTTAACAAGACAATTGGGCTCAAAGTTGAGACCATAAAGTTGTTGTAGCGATTCTCAGCAAACAAGCATAAAGATAAAAACCAAATGCTCTCCATCAAACTTATTTTTTTATTTCAAGTTTTACTTAGTCGAAATTTCTGAGCCGCATAATCATGGTTTTATTAATTTGCTTTTCCGAAACCTAAAAATACCTTATTTTGAAACTTAAAGAGCCTCAAACTAACCAACTGGATCTGTGTTGATCCCTTCCTGCTCTTGATCTCATTCATATCGAATCTTGGTTCAAAATGTTCAAAGGGATATATGCGAGCCTTGGTTTTATAAAAATTGGCTCTCTGACTCTCAACAAACAAAAGCTCCTAAATTCTCATTGTAAGCCTTTGACATGGTTTGCCCTGAAAAACGAAAATCACCTCTCAATCTCAAGAAAAAGTTTCATCAACAAATAGTTTATCTTGAATCACCCTCAAAAACCCCTTTCTAAAATCTTAGTAAAATGAGTTCAATTCCTTCAGCCATACGACTGAGAGCTCGAATTTTTGAGCTTTTCAGCCTAAAATTTTCTGAAATAAAATGCTTCTTGCAGAATTGAAATTTGCTAATAAAGAAAGAGCTAGCCTTGGCTCATTGAAATAACTTGCCTCTGATCATCCCGAATTCCTCAAATTTCCCCCTGATTAAATTTCTCTTTCAAGGTTCTCAAAAGTTTATATGAGTTTGTTTTTGTCTAGAGATCCTCTTATCAGAGAAGAAGAATAAAGACAAATTGAAGAGATTATTACTTAATGAATATTTGAACAATAATTTGTGGCAGTAATTGAAAGTAGGAAAATATTTTTTTAAAGAGAATTCGAGTTTTTGAGAAAAAATTCTAAAAAGAATTTTCGGACCCTCGAAAAATCATTTCTCAAAAGCTCTTTCATAAAAAACAAATCAGTCAAATCTTTGGCTTCAAATCAGACCATCCAATCTTGAGAATTCATTGTAAAGCATTTGTTTATCATCAAAATTATGAAAATTTTCACTTCCCCGTCATGTCTGCAATTTTAACATAGCTGAAAAGATTTGTTGGGTCACGAAAAAGTTTTTCTCCTGATTCTGGTTTTTAGTTGATATTAAACCCCCCTTTTCAACAAAAAACTTCTCACCAAATTTTATTTTACAGTCTCTCTCAAGTCATAAGGGGGAGAGGGGAATTTTAGAATCAAGAAACAGACATTTTTTCTCCTGCATCTCTCAAATTAAAACCCAGAAAGCATGCCCTCATTTAAGTCCACTTTTTTGTCATCATAAAAGGAAAATATGATATCCTCTTTCATTCATTATTTCAGAAAAATGATTTTTTGAATTTTGGTTCAGACAAAAGGCTCTTAAAAATTCCAAAATACCTAAATCTTGGCGGCTCAAAAAATTTGTTTTGAACAAAAAAGTATTTTTCTGCTCTTCATTCATCAAGACATCTCCCAAAAACTGAAAATGAAGCTGAAGAAAATTTTGCCTGAAAAGTTGAAAAATCAGATAGTTCAAAAAATTGCAATTTTTTTTAAACAAAGGAGTCCATTTCAAATAACTACCTCCAAAACTTCTCCCGTAACAAGTCTTAAAGTTTTGATTTCAATCAGTGTGAAAGGCTTGATTGAAATTTTTGAATTCAAGAACTAGCTTTTTATTTTCATTTTTAAAAAATTCTTTCATGAAATTCATCAAACAAAAAAATCATTAAAGACTTCCCAATGGATATCAAATCAATTTTGAATCAGAAACACTCTTGCCCACTAGAGATAATTCTCCAAACTTCACCTCAAGAAAGAATCAAATGTATTCGGGGAGCGCGGGTTTTTTTTCTCCTCAGTAAAAAATTTAATTAAAATAATAGCAAAAAAATGGAATAATGATTAAAAATTAGTTCTCATCACCATCTACTTTAAAAACTATATCTTGGGATGGTACTAAAATTAGAGGAGAGAGAAAATTAGTTTATTTCAAACAAATGCTATTTCAAATTGATATGAAAGGAGGGAAAAATTCAATATTCAGTAAAAAAGCTCTCAATATCAATATCAAGGTCAAAATTTAAAATCAAAGGATGCTTACTCTAAGCACAGATTTGAACAAATTTTAACAAGTTTACATATAGAGACTTATTCGTATCAACTTACTTCATAACATAAAGTAATAAATAATAAAAACTTTACATAGTAGTGTTTCCCAAAGTGAAACACTTTTGTCCCTTAGTTAATGGGTTTACGTATTAATGAAAATAATTGGAGGTTGAATAACCTCACGAGAGAAGCTATATAAAGCAAATAAATCACCCCTGTTTTATTGGATAAATATCAATAAAAGCTCCAGAAAGAAAACATCATCCATTAGAATTAATGGACAAGTTTGTAGTTAATTTAGATTATTTATCTGTCCCATTGAATTTTAGCAACTTCAAGGAATTTAGTAGATGAGAACTTTCTTTTCACAGCTTGCAAAGTGCCCTTTCCAGCGTTTTGAAGAAGTAAACAAAAATCTTTTGCTGCTGCTCTAAGCTGAATCTCGTTGTATTTTGTGTGATTTACCATGTAGTCAGGCCAAGCGTCCCTCTTTTCAAGTTTATTGACCAAATATATGGCTGAGCAAGCAAGGTTGCTTGGAACGTATTTTATCATTTTGAATTCAATCAAAGCGAGCTCCAACAAATATCTGGCCAAATTGAAACTTCTTTCATCAAAGCGACAAACTCTTGCAAATCTTTCCAAAAATCTGTAAGAAGAAGTCATGGTAAGATTGAAATTGAAACAATGAAGCATCTTTCCTTCCATATCCAAAATCTCCTCTCTTGTATAGGCTTTGTCTGTCACGTACTCAAAGTCCTTCACCTCAGGAGGGTAAATCTCCTCGTATTTACAAGCAATGAGCATAGAGCTCACACCCACAAGTTGCAACTTTTGTCTTGGGATGGCGACATGACTCAAGTATCTGTCGATCAAATTTACAGTCAAATAAAGGGTTTCGGGAACGAGCTTGAATTTAAGATGCACGTCGATAAGCCAGTCAATAAGAATGCCTCTCATTTTCTCATTTATATCGTTTTGGATTCTAGTCATGTATTGGGGAGCGGGCAAGTATTTTGACTAGAAAAAAAATTTAGTTTTTCAAAATTCAACACCATTCAAAAATTACCTCCTCGCTACGAAGATAGTCAAAGATCTCTTTAGCATAGATGGCAACATATTGAGGATTATCGATTTCGGCCAGATCAACAGGATCCAACTCCAAATCGTCATTGGCTGTGATCTTGGATATATAGTTTTTGGAATTTTCAGCCTTCATTTGCCCATCCTTGACTTCCTCGACCATGGGTCTTGCAGACTCAATGTTCATTCTAGTGGAAGCGACGGTGGATTGGGAGCCAGGCATGATGAGTTCATCCTTGAGTTGTTGATTTGGTTTTAAATTCTAAGAGAGGGGTTAGGAAAGGAAGAGTCGGGTGGAAGTTACATTTATTTTGGCATTTTCATTTCCAAAGTCACCCTTTCTACCAACATTAGTAAGCTCTCGACCGAAAGCTCTAGCTTGGTTGTTTCCAGCATGATTTATAAGAAAGTCCTTAGAGACAGAGATATTGGCGTTCATAGTGTTCTCATTTTGGTTGAGCTAAGCGAGATGAGTTGAAAGGTCAAAGAAAAATGGAGCTTACATAGTTCATGAAAGGGCGTCGGGCCGAAAGGCAGATGAAATTTTTTTGGATTTAAAGAAATTAGTGTGTTTATATACCTTTAATCTCTTCAAATTTAAATAACATTGTTCGGTAGATGAAATTTGAAAAACAAGATTTCATAATAAATTCTCCTAAGAATTTACGTATTTCCTAAAATTTTCCAGTCTTTGCAAAAATACGGACAAAATTTTTTGCACCTGGAACTTTGCTCCTTGCATGTCGGCGGTTTTAAGAGAATTTTTTGTTAGGAAACAGAATTTTTCAGAGAAATTTTTCCTAGAGTTCGCTCGAATTAACGGTATTAATCATCTTTGTGTTCAAATTTAGATTTAATTTTGAAAATTTGAGGGATTTCCAAGTTCGATAAATCTTTGCTACAATTTCTTAATTTCCATTAAGAGTATCCCTAACGGCCCTGGGAATATTTTTCCCTTGTTTCAGCTAATTTTTGACCTGATTTTTACACATGCACTTCACTATGAACTAGATCAAATAACCTGCATATCAAATTCAAATTATTTCAAATTTCTAAATTTCAAATAATAAGAGGTTTAATATTAAATAGATAGAACCCTCGCTTTTTTCTTATCAGATCAGTCAGAATCAATATCATTAAAAGCAGAGAAACGCCCTGATTTATCTAGTCACGGATTGGGACCCAGCATAGTGTTCTTATGGTGACCTACTAGACGCGGTAATTACCTCTGAAATTTGCTTAATTTAAAAAATATTTTCTGATTAAAAAATTTGAACTTTCTATGCAGCCAAGAAAAATTATTCCAAAAATCTTTTTTTCTTCTGTCAAGAGAGTTTAGAGATCAGGATGGTCGTGGTAAAATCCCTAAGAGCTGAGCTTTTTGCGTAAAGAGCTCAGAGATAAAAATTTGAAACCGTTTCAAGGAAAAATTAGGGAGAAAGATATTCCCACTTTTTTTGATGAGAGTATATCTATTAATTTGTCTTTTTTAATTTGAAAGTATTTATGAAATTTTACATGAAAAGTTTCGAAGTAGAAAATAGTAATTTGAAATCAAATTTTATAATTATCAATAAAATTCACTACGTCCGTATGAATCCCTTCTACTCAATCAATTGACCTTTCCCTCTCTGATAATATAATCTCTTCTATCTTCTTATTTTTTGTCTTCTTTTCAATGTACTTTTCAATTTTTCATGGAGTATCAGAAAATGTCAAGTGATTTAGTTTAGTTTGTATTTTACTTCACACGATTTCAATTAATTTAAAATTCGAGATAATAAGCGTATGAGCTTCACCAAACAGCTTCAATTGAAATTGTTCATCAAGAAAAATATTCCTACGAATATGAGGTTCTAATTGAGCTCTTTCAAGAAAAACTCGAGTTTTTAGACTAATGCGTTTATTGGCTTTTCAAATTTGATTTAGATTTCCTTTGTGTGCAATAATTGAAAAACCGTTAGAATTTGAAAATGTCCGATATACATTTGGTACCAATTCAGTTGGAAGCTCTCGTCGTTATGCAAAGTTTGATACCTCAAAATTTTTACCGATCTCTTAGATTCAAATTTGACTTGAATCAGCCTAATGCTCATCTTTAAAACATTATTAACTCAACTTTTCGACTTTCAATATTAGTGCAAATAATATTAAACCCATTAGATAAGTTCCTCTTGATTTTCATCATTATAATTTAAATTTGGAGGGAGAATATTCGGATTGACTCTTGTTTTCACTGAGCTTCTGCCTTACGAGGAAAATTATTTAAACAAAAACTATTGAATTTACTTCAAGGAAAAATCGAAATTTACGTTTCTCTTTTCAATGGTATCTTTTCCTGTGTTAATAAAAAAATTGACAGTGAGTGAGCGAGTCAATGAATTCAGCGGGTGACAGAAAAATTGACCATAAGTCCATAAGCACACATTCAAAAATTAATTTTAATAACTCATATTTTGCTGCTTCTGAAATCAATAAATAAAATATATTTGACCAAATCGAATACTCTTTTCAAACCAAGCCAAAATCCCTTCGAGAATCAATCGATTTTAGCATGTTCGACACTCTTTGACCTTCGACCACGGAAATAAAACATGTATTTTGAATGTACTACTTTGAATGTTTTTCCAGTTCTAATATCATCCACAAGTCAAAAATATATGTTACAGTCATCCACAATCACAAATAAATGTTTAAACGTTGATCAAAAACAAACAAAAAAAACCTTTGAGATTTCTGGCGCGCGCGATAAACACCTAAAATCTTTAACTTAAATAAAAATTCCTTATTGGAAAAGTGCGGAATTGAGGAGATTTATCCTCATTCAATTTTAATCAATTGAAACTTCAAAAATAGAAAAATTGGCATCAAGAAGAAGTCATCCCATCCTTTTCCGTCAAGAAGCACCTTATTATTCCCTCCTATTTCAGATAGCTGAAAAGCCTAATGACAAGTCCTTTTTTTAATTTTTTAATCAATTAAACTTATATAGTTTTTAGCTCAGTTTTTCGTAAAATACCTTTATAATCAAGAAAATAGAACAATCCTTTATCCCTCTCCAAACAAATATTCCTCAACTAAATCTTATTAAACTCTCAGTTGCATCCCAACAAACCCCAACCATGTTAGATTTCAACAAAGAACTGATGTTAGAGAAAGGCATTGGGACCTGTAAAATTTAGAAGTTTGCCTACTTTTTGAACTTAATTTTTAGCATCAAAGTTGTTTCCATTAATTGAAAATTTCCAACGTCTCACGAACGGCTGTCTTCTTCCTCTGTCCAGTTGTCTTTTCTTCTTCAATATCCATGTAATGCCCACCAAGAAGTGAAAAAAACTTTCATCAGTAAAATGTCCTAATTTTAGTATAATTTACGTATTAAAATAATCATGGAACGTACAAAAGCCTTTTTACTGTTTATTTTAATAGAGATCAGACCTTGATGGTGATAAAAATTTATAAATATTCGTTTGTGTTTTTAACCCTGATTTTTTAGAATACTTTTCTTACCTTACTTAAAATTACTTCATGTTAAAACTCGAAGATTCTCTCGAAAAATCTACTGACTGTGAAACTGGCAGCCCTGAATTCCTTGAAAAAGATCGACGTAGTCTCAAAATGCGACAGGCTCGTCTCACCATGCAAGGTTTCATAAAATTTTTTTACTCACATCTTCTTACCTTTTCACCAGCAAACTTCTTCACACAGTCCAGAAGTAATTCTCAAAACAGTTTGAACGGTAGCCCAAAGCATTGTTTCAGTGAAAAGGACAGCAATGGTACACCAAAGAGCAACGCACTTCACAGAGGAGCTAGAACCTCCAAGCATAGCCGCTTTTCTGAGGATTTCACACATGCTACCCAAAATTTTGAGTTCCAACCTGAAGGAAGACGAGGTACTTTGAAGGTTTTCTTATAGTTCTCAACAACAAAAAGGTTATAATCCCTCCAGATTTGGAAATGCAGTTGCCTTAGCAGCTTCAACCCATGATGATTCTGCTCCAGAAGAACAACTTAGTACAAGCATCAACTGCCTTGACCTGCTGACTCATCCAGAAGTCAGAAAGGGTAAATTTCATTGTGTTTTGAGCACCGTTGACCCTTCCAGTGTCTTCTTGTGTGCCAGACAGCCACTTCCTCTACAGAGATGACAATGATAATAATAATGATAACTTTGATGATCAAATGGACTTCCCAATCATTTCAAGAACTGAAACCTTGAAGAGTAGATTTGAAGGAGAAAGACTGACTGAACTCGATGATGAAGAAGAAGGTACTTTTTCCCGGTAAAGCACCCCCTCATATGGTAATAGAACCCGCAGATTTACTGGACCGTCAAAACACAGGTCTTTCCTCAGAGTTCATCTTCCTCAGAAACCAAGATGACGATGTTGAAAACCTTAAAGAAGAGCTCCAAATCACTGAACAAGATTTTGATATTCATTTCATTAATGGCAACTTCGCGGACTATTTCACTGAAGGAAGAGTTCTTGGACAAGGAGCCTCAGGTGTTGTCAAGAAATGCACCAAAGTTCAAGATGGTGAAGTCTATGCTGTCAAAAATATCCGCTATAGAGGAGATACTGAAAGACTTTTATTGGTAGCTCTTTATTTTTCTCGATGAAACAAAGATATTCATGCCATTTTTTTAGATTGTAAAAGAGTTTAAAAATCACAGAAAACTGGATCATAAAAATATTATTAAAGTCCATGAGCTTTACGTTGATTATATCAACAAAAGAATTTATACCATCATGGAACTTGTTGAATGCAAAGAGTTGTTGGAGGTTATCAAAGACCTTGGAAACTACAGCGGTAAGTAGTTTTTTCAAGTTTTTAATCAATTGTGTTTATTTAGAGGCCATCGCATCCAGTATTTTTAAACAGATTATCGTCGGAATTAATTATCTCCACATCAAAGGAGTTTGTCATAGAGATATTAAACCTGATAATATCCTTGTCTCCAAAGGTATTGTGGTTATTAAAAACCAATCTCAGCCTGGATAGATGGCAAGATTGTGAAAATTGCCGATTTTAATGTGTCAAAATTCCATGATAATGATGAGTCAAAGAAATACACTGCTCTTTCCAAGAAGAACTATAAAATGTGGACTCAAACTGGCACTCTCGCCTTCTCTGCCCCTGAAGTCCATACTGATTCTGAATATACGTATTCATTCCTCACCTTGAATTAAATCCTTACCCCTTTAATTAGGGAAGCTATCGATATGTGGAGTTCAGGAGTTGTTTTGTATACAATGTTATGCGGATATCAGCCTTTTAATTCTGAAGATACTCAAGATCTTACAGAAATGATCCAAAAAGGAAAATATGAATTCCATGCTGACCCTTGGGACAAAATTTCAGCTGATGCCAAAGATCTTATCAAACATTTGTTGAATGTGAATCCCAACACAAGATATTCTCCTTTTCAAGCTCTCACTCATCCTTGGATTGTTACTGTAAGAAATACTTAATTGAAAGTCAAATTTTAATTCCCCTCATAGACAAAGAAGTTACCAAATATCAGAATTGCAAGAGTTATTGAAAACATTTGGAAATATTTGAATAGAAACTCCAAAAAGGTTGTAGCAGTCGCAAAGAAAAATGATTCACCAAAATCTGCTATCAAACCTTCCCATGATGAAGTTCGTCTGAACATCGATTTTTCTGAACCACCAAAAGCTTTATTATCACAAGCAAAAGCCTTGGTTAAAAACCCTCGTACCTCTTATAAAATCACCTCAAATGTCTCTGAGCCATGTAACGCCAAAGAATTTATTGAGCTCCAAAAGGACCTTGAAAACTCCAAAACCATCTTCAAGGCCTTCCTCTTGAAAGATGAAAATAATAAAGAAAAGAATAAAGAGGCATATCTTGTAAATCTTTTCAATCAAGCTATTGATAAAAGCCACAACACAATTAACCTTGATGAAAATTGCATAAAGAATCTAGAAGCTCATACTCCCAAGGACGGGATCCTTTACAATAAATTTAATTTTGACTTGGCAGCTTTGGGCATGGAGGATAAATCACCAGCAGCAAATGTCTTGGCTCAAACCCCCAAAGACGAAATCCTCCAAAACGGGTATGATTTTGGCTTAAAATTATTGCCCTTGGAAGATGGACTTCCTGCTGTCATTCTCAGAAAAGGCGGAAGTGCTGAACCTTTCAATCGTAAAAATAGCTTTATTCAATAATTTTCTTATATAATTCTTTTAGTTAGAAGAAATGACTTCTTTGAAATACAACATGAAGTTAAACAGTTGGATTGCTTATTAGAAGATGAAGATAGTTTCAATTAACTACTTTATAAGTTATATTTGGTTTTCAACCTGTGCCTTTTTAATTCATACCAATTAACCCCGTTGAGCTTGCTTTACTATAGCTCTTCCAATTTATAATACATATTAAAAATAAGGTAAATAAAGTATTTGCCTTTGCCTTTCTGTATATTTTATTGAAAAGCTTTATTTTTTTCAAAACCAGCTTTGATGTATCTTATTTTTCAATCTCTTGAAGGAAATCATCATCATCATCAACAAAATTCTTTCGTATTATATTTTTTATTATATACAGATTAAAAAGTCATTCCTTATTTTGCTTATATATTCCCCAAAGAAAGAAAATCAATACAGATTTTGTTCAATTAAATTTAAACATAATGAAATTGCACATCTTCCCCTTTTTACTCATAATTGCTCTTGTCCATGCCGAAGGTCCAGACTTTGTCTTGGAACTTTTCAGACACGGTGCTCGCTCTGCCGGCAAAACCAAATATTTCCAAAATTGGGACGATTTAGGCGTTTCAGAACTCACTTCTGTGGGCATGAGACAACAATATATTTTAGGCAAAGCTCTTAGACAAAAATATCCCGACCTTCTCTTTCTCTACAATCCCAACAAACTTTATGTTTTTGCTACTGGAAAAGAACGAACTATAATGAGTGCTGCCGCTCAACTCCAAGGAATCTATGAAGGGACCGGCCCTGAAATCCCTTCTGATATATCAAATGATTTGACTCTCCCCCTTTTCAATAACTCCATTATTGATCAAATCAACCTCAAAGTCAATGTAACTAATGCTGCTGTGGGCGGTTTCCAGCCTATTCCTATCCATTCTACTGAGCCTCAGTTCGACTACCTGTTGCAGTCATATTTAAGGTGCCCAAATCTTGATAGATATTATCAAAAGCATCTTAATGATGACAAAGTGAAGAAAATGTTTGGGGAAATGAAAGAAGTGGTTGAATTCTACAAGACAAAAGGAATTACATTGGCTACTGTTAAAGATATTAAGGACCTTGCTGATGCTGCTATTGCTGCGAAATTTTATGGCAAAGAGTTGCCTGGAGGTATCTCTACTGATTCTCAAACCTTCAAAGACCTCGAATTTGTCTATAATTGGTATGAAACTTATCCTGTCTTTGTTGAAACTATCCAAAAACAAACCTTTGCTGCTCCAATGTTCTCCGATTTGATTGATTATCTTGATGGAATTAGAGATGGTTCAAGCAAGACTAGAGTTGTCCTCTGGTCTGGGCATGAAACTGCTCTGTTTACTCTCTTGAATTCTTTTAATCTTACTAACTCTGATTGTCTTGAAGCAAATTGGAGAGCCCAAAGAAATAACAAGGATATTCAATACCCTAAATGCATCTATCCTGGATATTCAGCAAACTTGATCTTTGAATTTTATAATAAAACTGCTGACCCTTATGTTGTCTTTAGATACTCCGACAGAGAAATCAGCATTTGTGGAGAAAATAAAAATTGTACTTTGGAAGAATTTAGAACTTTGATCAATAAAGCAACAGGCAATAATAAATTGAAGGGGTATTATAAGATCTGTGGAGTTCCTGAAGCCGCCCAACTCGGAAACTTGAACACTATTCCTAACGAGAAAATGTACCCAAAAGAATTGGTCTTTGCTATGGGCGGCATCATCGCAGCCCTTTTGATTATTGTTGCTGTTTTATTGGCAAAAAGATATCAAACTTCTCGCCAATCTGTTGCTAAAGCAGGAAAAAGCTTACTTAGAGATTCTGCTGTCGAAGAAGAACTTTAATATAAATATTTTTTTGAATCTATAAGGAATTATGACATTAAAAAATGACTTTTATTTATCTGTTTGTTCCGATTTTTTCCGTCCTTGCTTGCATTGAATACTTTTAAAAAAAGTCTTTAATAAAACTAATATTTAACTGACTATATCTCCAAAAGACTCTCTTATTTTATTAGGATTATTGTAGAAATTCTTCATATTTCAGAGAAAATCTAATTTTATTAAAATCATCCAGAATATACACAACAAATAATTCAAACAAAAATCTAGTTTCATAGCTAAAAGATTTTACAATTATGTCAGAAGAACAACAAACTGAAACAATCGTTCCACCAGAGGAGACAGCACAACCCGAACCAGAACCTGAGCTTAATTATGATCCTCAAGAGCTTGAAAAACTTCGAAAGAGAGCTGAGAGATTCGGAATCCCCTTCAATGAACAAGAAGTAAAAATTTAATCGAATCAGATTTTCTTCATCTTTTTCAGGCTATTGCAAGCATATCAAAGAACTCTATAATTAAACGTGTCGTACCAGACCCAAACAAGGAAGTAAAGAGTTTGTATCGAGAGGAGAAGATTGATTTGAATAGGAAGAAAGAAGAAGGATTGAGGAAAGAGAAAAAAGATTCGGAATTGTTGTTACAAAGCCAAGAAATGATAGTATATTGCTTCAAAGAATTGAGAATAATTTTTTAAAGAACATATTGAACAAAGACTCGAGAATTTCCCAAGTGAAGAAAATCCAGAAAGAAAAGATACAGTATATTTTAACACCAAATTTTCCATCTCAATGCAAATAGTTGCACGTTTATGGAGTCGATTTCTTGTTAAATGAGGATATCAACAACTACTTCAGAATCTACAACCCCAAAAAAATCGAATGGATCAATGATTCTTCTTGTAATGTCGTTTTTGACTCAGAGGAAACTGCAAACAAAGTTTATATGAACCTTACCCTTTCCAAAAATTATGATTCGCGTAAGGTTTTTCTTATTGAAAAGAGAATAAATTGCGATGGATAGATTGGAGAGAGAGTTTCCCAATTCATAAAGAAGGGTTGGACTATACTTTACAAATGAGATTTGCTACACAAAACGATGTCAAAAAGCAGGACCATTCAGGAAGACAATCAAAGTTTTATCTCTTCCAAATTCAACAAAGAAAAGACAATCAAGAAGCTCAGGTTTTAATGTTCTTGTTAACGATCTTATTAAAGCTTTCATAGAGAAAACAAAATCCTAATAAAAGGAGACCAGAAAGAAGAGAAAGAGGGGATAGATATAATGATAGACAAGGTGTTATGAAGAAGCCAATCTCAAAGAATAAAAGAGGAAAGGAGCCCAGAAATCAAAAGAAAAAGGGAGATGAGGAAGAAGAGAAAGGTGATGAAGAATTGAAGGAGTTGAGAGAAAACCAAATTAAAGAAGGTGAAGCTGAAGTGAATAGACTCGAAGCACAAGAAAATCAAGAACCTGAACAACAGAATGAGGCTGTTACTACAGAAGGAGCTAATCAAAATCAAGAAGATGAACTTGAATTATAAAGTGTATAAATAAATAATATTTTTTGTTTTTCCATCATCATTACGAATTGTAAAAAGATTTCAGTTTTGTAACAATTAAAAATGATCTTTTACATGAGAGGAAGGGATACACTTTTTAAAAAGATGGGATTTTCACAAACAAACGAATGAATGGATGAATAAAAAAAAAAGAATGGACGGATTAAAAATAAATAACAAATGGCATGCAGAGTAATATTATAATTTTAATATTATAAACACCAAATCATCATAAAAGAAACGAAGGGAGTGCCCAATGTATGATTGATTCAACCAGACGAACGAAAAAATACAAAAAGACTCAAATCAGAACGAATCAAAATCAAGGCGTACAAAAGATTCTTTGTTTTTAAATGAAATTAATTGGTCACAGTAATCAAGCATTACATGTCCAATGCTCGGTAAATTTGAGAACAAATCTCATTGGACTTTGCAATATCACCGGAAAGTTTATTGAACTTGAGAATGTAAACACTGTCATGATTGTGCAAACTATTTATCTCAATTTCAAACTTGTTTGTATCCTTCTCACATCTCAAACTGTACTTCGTCATCTATCGGGGGAAATCGTTAATTTCTCTATTCTCAAAATCAAAGCTTACGTTTCTATAATAGATTTTATGACTTTCAAGCACTTTAGCCAGCTCATTTATCAAGTATTTAGGATTCTTGCTTGTCACACTGTTCATATGGAAAGGTCCTTTATGAATTTTCATGCCAGCTAGTACTAGGTTAGTCAAAAGAAACCTTCCAATTTACTTGTATGACTACTTAATCTTTCGACAACGTTGCTGTTATTTGTCTTCTCCTTGAGAGCGCCAGCAGTTAGAGCTAAGCTTGCAGAGACTTTGCTCTTGCGGTTAGAAAGAGTATTGTAAATATTGGCCTTGTCTTGTGCAGTCACAGCTCTGGGAGAAGCAAAGTTCTTCTTTTGAGCAGCAGCTCCAACGTAGTTGTTGTCCTTCAAAGATCTCTCCAATGAAGCATTCAAACTCTTCTCGTGAACTTTTCTTGGAGATTTTCCTGGCACTGTCTTTTGGCTTATTCCTTTATATGTCGAGTAAATGCTATTGCAAAGAGTTAATATTATTCAACAAATCTCATCCAACCTCTTGTTGATTCCTTGATGAGCAGTTTGGATAGCTTTGGGCTTAGGACTTGGGCTCTTTGTATTTTTTATCGTATTCTCGGAATTTTTGGCTGAAGATGAAGTCGTGACTTTTTCGGGACTTTGACGACGACTTGAATTGAGAGATTCATAAATCACCTCAGCTTCAGTAATCACATTATTATATCCTTCAGTGTGGTATCTTTCAGACTGAGTGATTACGGGCTTCTTATTCATATTATGCATAAATTTGTCGAACGCTGATGCTTGTCTTGGTGTATACTCTGTTGTACAATGTACCCCCACATCTGATTCTTTTCTTGGCTTCTCTGTTGGATTGTGACTATTAAAGGATTATTAGCTCGTAATGTCCTTATCTAAATCGTACTTTTCACGTGCAAATTGAGGATCATAGGTATCGGGATTACTGGTATGACGGGCATGGATCAAGCTAGAATCGAATTTCTCATTCTTTGGAGTTTGAGAAAAGGTCTTTTTAGCACTGGGCTTTTCTCTTTGAGAACTTGAAGTGTCAAGTCTTTCTTTTCTCACAGAGTTATTGGAAACGTCGCTCTTTTCCTTGCGAGCTAAAAGACCTTGAGCAGCTGGCTGAGTTTTATTTTTGGCCGAATTAACAGCGCTCAAGATTGTTCGATCGAGCTCCTTTGTCAAAGAAGTGTCCAAATTATTTAAATTCAAATTGCCCACATTCAAATTCGCTGTTGGCTTGCCCACTGGCATGATAATCTCTGCTTCTGCGGCCGCTGTATTTGGTGATACCGGTTGTGTCAACCTACAAATAATTTGATTATTAAAGAACTCTTCAAAATACTTACTTTGAGGAGAGAGCAGCGCTGGTGGCTTCAAAGTCATTGGAAGAGTTAGGGATACTAACTCGTCTCTTAGAATGACTTGAAGAAGAGCCTTCTTCATTTTGAGTTTGAGAAATAGCAGTTGAAATAAAGCTTGGAGAGGAAAGATCGGCATTTGATTTTCCTCCATTTCTCAAATGTTCTTGCAATAGCAAATAATAACTGGTAGTGACGTGGTTATGCTTATTTGCTTCTATACATTTCTTTGCGTAACTGAGACTAAAGTTGAACTTTTCCAATTTTTGAACAATGTTATTATCAACTGGAACGGGATTCATGCCGATGACGATGCCCTCAGGTTCCTTTTCGGACTTGATAATGTTGTACCAAGGGTGATTTCTGATGTCTTGGATGGTGTATCTTTTTTGGGGATCGGTATTCAAGATACACTTCAACAAATCTTTAGCCTCAGGAGAAACGAATTTGGGGATTTGGAAATCTCCATTCAAAATTTTCTTATACAAGTTCGAAGTGTTTGCATCTTCAAAGGGCAAGTAACCGCAGATCATTGCAAACAAAATAACACCACAACTCCAGATATCCACTTGTAAACCATTATACTTCTTTCCAGCAATCATCTCAGGAGCTGCGTAGCAAGGAGATCCGCAAGCTGTTTTCAGTTGTTGACCATCTTTGTATGTGTTACTTAAACCGAAATCAACGATCTTGATGTTCATGTTGTAATCTAGCAACAGATTCTCGGGCTTCAAGTCACGATGGACCACATTCAGCTTGTGGATATATTCTATGCCTGCAATGATCTGTCTGAAAAATTTACAAGCTTCTTTTTCTTTGATTCTATTGTTAGAAACAATATATTCGAAAAGCTCTCCTCCGCTCGCATATTCCATTATCAGGTAGAGCTGTTTAGGTGTTTCGATAATCTACCA
>Ga0182738_1001243_pt1 | contig 32476 bp, 26 predicted proteins | sample eDN5th30CBELigMG_FD_128876 | JGI IMG/M metagenome (GOLD analysis project Ga0182738, IMG submission 128876) | Enriched Miracle-Growth compost microbial communities from Emeryville, California, USA - eDNA 5th pass 30_C BE-Lig MG (version 2)... ...
ATAATTCGAGTTGATAATATCAGAATTTTGAGTTGGGAGGTTTTGATTGGTTGAAGAAGCAGAAGAAATTATTTTAAAAGTCCAAGTCAAAGATTTCTTTGGATGAAAACTTTCTCATGTTCATAAAAAGCCTGGATGAAGGAAAGAGACTTTTTAAAAAATAACAGACGAAGGGTTTTAACGAAAAAATGTGATGAAAATTATGATATTAAAAAAATTAAAATGAAATTAGACATTTCTTTTAAAACCAAGTGAAAAACCCTTTTTTGAAGATCTGACATGAAAAGGTTGTCTTTGTAAATCTGAATCAAGGCCATTATTATAAACTTTACAAAGGGAAAATCTTTTGGTTCTATTATTATGATATATTAATCTTGAAAATCAGCCTCTGATTGTTTTGAAAAGTAAAATGCTCTGATCTAATGGAAATGATGCTCGATCTGTTCAAATTGAGGACTGGTTGTGAGATTTTCAGGAAGGAGCGTAAGGAAGAAAAAGATGTGATGGTGATGAGATTATTTTAAGAAAAAACGGAACTTTCAAAGTTTTAATTTTCATTCTTAATTATTGAGAATTCAAATATGAATTTCAAAAAGGAGCTTATTGGGATGCGAGTACTTGATCTTGAGTCTTATATCTTGATATATTTTTGAATATCCAAAGAAGATTCAATGAGAAGATGTTAAAGTTCTAGCTCAAAACGTATCTTGAGTTAACGCGAGACACAAGTTTTTGGTAAAGACTAGCAAGAAATGATAACAAATTAATTTTGAATTAAAAAGGCCAACAGCGATTTCTGAACGATTAAATGCGTTTATCACCTGCTTTTCTGAGATAATATATGAAGAGAAAGCTCTTTGGCCATTTTTCCCCCTTATTTTCCTTCTCTTTTGACGATGAGGTTGGTATGGCTTTGAGAGATTTGTTTCATGGGGACGATAAAAGGCTTGTATTAAGGAGGAAAAAGGATCTCGAGCGGTCTGACGGTTGAAAATTTCAAGTCTCTTTGACGTTGTAAAACGCTGCTAAATCCATGAGTTAGGAGGGGAAGTTTGAGGGTATGAGCGTTGATAAAAAATTCAAAAAATGTAAAGAATTTATTTTCAGAGGAAAAGTTTCAAAATCCTGGTCTAACAGACTTTCATACTTTTATAAATTAGTTGTGAAATCAACTAGACTAGAATTTTTGAAGAAAGTTGAGGCAGTCAGGAAGAGTGTAGTCAGTGAGCTTCAAGTGTATATGGGAGTGAAAAGACTGGAAATCTCGAAGTTTGTTTGGAGATTCAAAAACACGGAGATGGGAAAGAATGTATAAGGAATGCATAGAGTTTTAATTAGAAAACTTAATCAAATTAAAAACTTGAGGTTAATGATGAATTGTTTTGGCTTAAAATAAGCGACAATTGATTTGTTATCAATACAATTTCGTTGACCGGAATCAGAGTTTTAAACCATTCCTGACCTTTTCATTTTTAAAAAGACATCAGAAGGATTGAAACTATTTTTTCTGAGTGCGAGGGGAAACGAAAGAGAAGAGAGAGTTTTCATCCCCAGTTATTTTCATATACACAAGAAACAGACAGTCTGAAGATTAAGAATGATTTGAGGAAAAGTTTAAAATTTAAAATGAGAGGAAATGAATGAACTAATATTAGGATTTATTTTTTATCGAAAATAAGACAACGAAATAGTGAATAATTTTTCTAAATTTAAAAGTTCTAAAAGAACGAAAAAGGATTTATTCGTCAGAAGAAAAAATATTTACAAATTCACACAAATTAAATATAAAATTGGTGGCTCTTATAAACTGTCTGCTATTTATCAAGCATGAGACTTTTCAATTTTTTTCATTAATATATTGAATTTCCGGTGATACAAAGCTCAATGGGACTTTTAAAGCAGAAGATCGCTCGCGCTCTCGCCTGTATGGACTTGAGCCGTAAAAACTTGAAGCCAGAGGTCAAACAAACCCCTGTCGTCAAGACAGCACTGAAGCAAGCCACCATCCCTTCAAAGCCAAAGAAGACTAATAAAAGACCTTCAAGACAAACCAATTCTTCCAAGAAGACCAAGCCTAGAAGAAGCACGATCGGCAACAATATAATGAAGAATTATGCGAGAGCCATGGTAAACTTTGCGCTATCGCCAATGGCACTTTCTTACTTGAACCGTTTGATTCAAAAAGGGTCAATGCCGCTCAATACATTCCTTGAAGTGCTCGACGGAAGAAAGGAAAAAATTCACTGTATCAAGAGTTTGAGGACGATGATGTTGATTGAAAATAACGATTCGCAAGAGACTGCTGATTTCAAGAAGATTTTCCAAGGAATTTGTGCGGTGTTTTTGAAATTCTTTTGTGTGAATTGGATTTATAACAGCAAGGTTAGCGATAAAACCAAGCATCTCAAATACAGACACAAGATCTTGAGAAGGGTGCAATCCCCTGAGCATTTCACATACTTGGAGGACTTTTCCGAGGTGAAAACCCAGAGACAAAAGGTGACCAAAGATGGAGAGCAATCAGAGGAATCAAATTAGCCGCATTTGAGATTTCTTTTTAACAAGACTAATGTCGTAGTAGGTAGGTGAAAGAAAACCGTTGTTATTAATTGCTTATGGTTAAAGATTTTATATTTGCGTAAAAGTAACATCCACATTTCTGCAACTTTTTTCTGTTATGTGAAAGTTGAACATTCTTGATTTTTTACATTAATGCTTATAAAACAAGTTTTTTATGTTATGATATGGGATTTTCTGCTCGGAGGAGCTAATCTTAAAAAAGTTTTCTTAAAATACGCTGATGTATAAAACGTGAAATGACGCAGTATAAAAAATTTAAAGGATCCTTATTAGAGTATCATCCTTTAATTCTCGTCCATAAAGATTTCTACTTTTTTTAGTAGAATCAAGGGTTATTCAATAAAATTCGAGGTTCATTGTCAGAAGAGAGGTGTTCAATGTAAAAATATAGAGAACATCGGAAAAGGATAAAACTCAAGGCCTCATGTTAAAAAGCCTAATATATCTCTTCAAATAATGCGTAACTGAAAAGATATTTCTCCCTTTCCCCCTTTCCATCCTCCATAGTAGGTAATTTTTCTGAAAAAATTATTTTAATGAAAAATAATGTTTTCCTTGAGGGTAGGAATGAAGTTAGATCTTGTATTGGGCCTCTTGGGATTCAAGTACCAATTATAAAGCAGCAAAAGAAGGTTTTCTTTCAAGAGAGGAAAATTTATTTAAATTCGATGACGATTAGTGATACAAGCCAGCAAATCAATTCAAAATCACAAATAAAATATTAAGCTCAGCTCAGACTCGCTTTTTTGAAACTGGGAAAATGCTTTCTGAAAGTAAGAGAGAGAAAACAAATAAATCTTTTTAGATGAGATTAAGAATCTCCAAGAAGCTCAAGAAAAATGGAGTTTTTCTGGAAAGTCTGCATGGAGTAAACAATTGATTATTTTGATGAAAGCCTGATAAAGAAGAGGCTTCTTATACTGTTTTTAAAGGTTAGATAGAAGACTTTTTATTTTCTGAGGCAAAATGTTAGTCTGAAATTGACCTCAATGTACTTTCAGGCAAATCATATAAACTCATTATCCCCATATTTTTATTATTTTCTTTATCCTCGTTGTTGTGAGGCAGTTTATCCTCCTCAATTAAGTGATAATTTTCTCAAAGTGACTCAAAACATGATTTCTTGGATGATCTCAACAAACTTCTTGAGTTTTCAAAAGGCTCGACATCAAGAATGATCCTTCATCTAGGTGCAAGATTCTAATTTGTTTCAGTATAAGCTCTGATCCGTGATAGGATCAGTGTGCTTTTGCGAAATAGTTCAAAAGAAAAAGAAGATGATATGTTATTAAATATAAAGAGGAATCCCAGTATGGAGAAGTTTCAAAGATGTGTGAAGGGAAAATGGATAGAAAGGGGTTAGAATGTTTAGACATTGAGAAACCAGGACGATATCACAGAAAACATAGGTTAGTTTTTTGAAGATCTGTACGAAAAAAGAAAGTGATTAGTCAGTGGAGTTTGAGCATAAAATAGGTATATAAAGATTATATCTTTGGAAGAAAATGAATTTAAAATGAAGTGGAAGTGAAGAGAGATTTCGAATTAAAAAAGAAGAGAGATTTAGAATCCGAGGAAGGATATGATTTTATTGAAATTTCGAATTGAAAGGGTGAAATATTTGAATAAAAGTGTTCAAACTAATAAAATCTGAATTGATGGAATCACAGGTTTTAAATTTATATTTTTGAGAAATCTGTTTGATTAAATTTGAGCAATACACTGATGAGAATAATGTTTAATTTGAGTTAATCATTAATTAAATTTACTTGATTTTCTATGGTCGTTTTTGATTAAAGGATAAATCAACCTTTTGAGTCTCGGAAAAACTTTCTAAAAAAAACCTATAATCATCCCTTAACGTCGGAATTCGACGCTTGTTTTGCTTCCTCTATATTTAGAAAAGGTTTCTATGTGTTAGTTTTCAGAACGACGATACGTTTTCAGATGAGGAAGAAATTTTCACAGATTTTTGGCATGAACAAGGAAATCATCTGAAGAATGATGATTTTGGAAATTAAAATAAGCAGTAGACGAGTTGATTTGAGGAGTAGATTTGTCAGGTGCGGCTGAATCATTTCAAAGGTAATGCAGGAATGAAAAGAAAGTTCGAAGTTTGTTTCTGTTTAAAAATTTATATAAAAAATTAATTTTTTGAAGTTAGGCAAAAATTGTTTTTCTGTTATCGTAAAAATCGTTTTCAAGACAGAAATATAATGAAACAATGAGTCGCTTCTCTGAAAGTTCTCTTCGGATAATATGGCATGTAACAAGCCAAAAAGGTTTTTTTAAAGGAAAAATATACTCTTTATTATGAAGGCAAAAAAACTATTACAACTCCTTTGCCATTTTAGAGATTTTTCGGAGGCAAAAGGTGGTGAAATTTTGAAGAAATGATTAAATTTCGAGGGAGTATGCGTTTTGATAGGCATGACTGCTCAATGAAGATGGGACAAGGTTGTATTAGTCTTTTTAGAAGGGCTAACAGCTAAGTTTTTGTAAATTTATGTAAGCAATTTTATTGTTAAATTCCTTAAAAAACCAAGGGGTTTTTGATTTAGAAAAAAGTTTAATGAATCTTATCACTTCGTCTTTGATCTTCTTTTATCATCGTGACATTGTAGGGCTCTCATGATGTTCTACTTGAGTCAGCTGAGCGATTCTCTTGGATTTCCTGAGACGAATTTCTTGAGAAAAACTTTCTTTGAGGATTTCTTTCATTCCTTCACAGTTGTTTTGCCTGAAATAATTTTTCAAAGGAGAAAAAATCAAGAGAGAATGGTAGTCTTGCAACTTTTGAGGAGAAGTTTAAAATAACTAGATCATAAAAGAGAAGAATTGAGCTGCATTTTTTGTACAATGATTGAGAATTATTTTCCAAGTTTTCAAGTTAGCTTGAAGAAGGAGACAAATGGAAGACGGGTGAGATGACAAGAGTCCATTGAGAATCTTGTAAAACGATTGAAGATTAGGTACATAGAGAGGTTCAAAGTGAACTTCACTTGTGAAGATCTCGGATCGTCATGATGGCAAGTCTTTCAAGATAGCAAATGTGTTTTTATTAGTTTTCAGAGCCTGAAATAATGACTAAATAGGTTCAACTATCTCAGAATCCATTCTCTCGAAGAGTTTTACGCCTTATCCAAGGAGTCATTTTTTTTTTCAAATTTTAATCTTTGAGAACTACTCTATTAAAAGCTTTGTGATGACTCAAGTATTTCCTAGTTGTTTCTTTAATCTTTGAGCCTTGAATGATATGAGAATATTTCTCAGAAATAATGGATAGAGGAAATATATAATAAAGACTTTATTTTATTGACTTGAGAGCTTAATTCAAAAATATAATAATTTACATGACGATAATAATAACTCATAAGGGAAAATATAATAAAGGACAGACAGGCAGGCGATTAAAAATTATTCATTATAAATATTGTTTTGAAGTTTTCGAATGAGTTTAGTTCTGTATCTCAAAAACTTCATTTTACTGCCAGCCTTATCATTCTTTAAAATCCAGTCAAGACTGAAATGTTTGAGGAATAATTCCAAAATTTCTTTAAATACTAATTTACAGCCGGTCGTTTCCACATTATCGTAAGCGCGAACAATCAGTAATCCGAGTAATGTTTGCATATCATTGATTCTTCCTCTCCAGGTACTGACAAATTGTTCAAATATTTCATGGCATATCCCTTTCTCATGGAGTTTGACCCCTAAAAAGGATGAGCCCAAGGCAGAGTGCGTAAATGAGACACAGACATTAATAAACTGTTTAATGGGGCGGCGACAAGAAGTTGAGATGGAGAACTGATTTTTGGAATAGTCTTTTCGCATTTTGAAGAATTGTTTCTGGAAGAAAGAAGGAGACTTTAGAGGGGGTTAGTTGAAGTGAATTGACGGAGTTTAGTTTTTAATTATGATTTTCAGCGATTAGCTCAGTAATGAGGGAATATATAATTAGTTTAGTCTCGAGGAAATTTATGATTTTGAAAAGTCTTGTACTGGTTTTATAAGAATTGAGTGATAAAACTCTTTAACTCTCTTTAGGCAAAAAAATTAATTAACAGTTTTTTTAATTTTTATTATTCGATCAAGTCTGATGAGATTGGAAACAGAATTGCTTTAGTTTTCGTTTCTCAAAAGAACCTTGATAAAGGAGAAGAGGAATGACTTTTTCAAAGATGGAAGTGATGAAAGAGAGAAAAGATTTTTAATATGTTCGTATGTACTTTTTGCGCTAAAATAGAGTTTAACAGAGCAATAAACCAGTTCATTTCAGTTTTATTAATTTTAGCAGAATAAAAAACAAAACTTTTGAAATCCTTCGCACAGATTATAGCATTAACTCTAAATGTTGTTCGGTGATTCACCTGATTAATATGAAGATTTTGAGGAAAATGAGTTTGAATAATTCAATAGGAACCGCGAGCTGAATCTGAAAAATTGGAGGGTTGGATCAGAAAAGGAAAAACTTTGGTCAACTCAGCTATTTTGAAGGGGCTTTGATCTCATAATTGTCATGGAAATTTTAGATTAAGAAAGTGAAAAATTAATGAGAACTTATTTTTGTTGAAAAAAAAATCCCAGGGCCACAGAAGGAGTTTATTTGTGAAAAGTTCAAAGATTCATTAAATTTTGGAGGATTGTCAGGTGATGAGAACCTCCTGATCAACAAATCTTCTCAAAATGCCCGCCCTGAAAACAATTTGAACATTCTAGAAGAAACTTTTCCCCTGTTTTGAGCATCAAAGTCTGAACCTTGGGGGATACTCTAAGTGGGATGATGGCTTGGGCGATACCAAGTTGATGCGGAGAAAGCAGACAATTTTAAAGTACAAAAAATCGAAATTAGCAGAGACTGTTTTCATGTAAATAAACAATTTTGCATTAAAATATTAAATTATGGAGAATCCACACATTTAAAATTTTAAATTCCTCAAAAGGAATGTCTTTTGTTGAGAGATCGCACTTTTGAATTGACTTTCTCTGAAAACAGCCCTGTACAAAGTATTTTTGTCACGAGATAAGATATTCTGAGACTCCTCTGAGATGAAATAATCGCCTCTTGAAACTTTTGTGATATTATACAAGATGAAGAACGTTTCGTATTTGAAAGTATATTGGGTCTATTTTTGAAGGATATTTCACTCATCTTGAGTTGTTTATTCTTTAGGATTAAAGGAAAAATCGAGAAATGATGAATTGAGTTCTCTCTAATAATAGCATGGACAAAATATTTCTTTGCTGTTGAAATAAGAATAAAATGAAGACAGATTTCATCATGAATCTCGAGAGAATAAGTCCTTGGTATTTTCTCCACAAAGAAAAACAGAAACATTACATATATGAAAACAAGATAATGCTTGAAATTAGGTAAAGAGAACGCAATCATTTTAATAATTTTTGTCGCTAAGAGATGTTCCTAGTGAACTATGAGACATCAATGAAGTTGGTTTCCTTTCCTGAGGTGAAGGCTTTTGAGCAAAATGACTATTTTTATCTTTGTGTTGTTGTATGAAAAGGTTATTTCGACACGTCAGAAATTCAAGTTTCTGAAAACATGAACAAAATTATCAAAGTGGACTCAAAGGTAAAAAACAATGCTTCAAGAAAAGTCATGCTTTGTGATAAGTTTTTTATTAACAGTCAGACAGAATGATTTATTACAACGGAAGCTGGATTTTTCCACAATTATTTAAAGGTGAATATGAATTACAAAATAAATTGGCTCTTTTTAATTTTGTTGGCAATTGGTTTGGGATAAAATTATTTTTTTTTGTTTTGCGGTTAAATAATTTTATAAAAAATCAAATTGGTCACTTGATCACTTGATCACTTTGTCATTTTTTTTTATTCTCCAGGGGGAAACACGTCAAATTTCAAGGTTTTATCATATGAAAGAACAATGAATTATCAGAAAAATGACGACAGAAATTAGTACAATGAAAATTGTGGAACATTCTTTAAAACTTCTTTCAATTCTGTTTTTGCCTCCATTGTAATTTTATAGCATCTAAAAACATATTTTTGTGAGGAATTGAAAGAAAAATACTCTCTGAAGTCAAGACTGAGAACAATTAATGTTACAATGAGGAATTCTCGAATTTCTTGCCCAATCACTTGAAGAGCCCCATCTGAGATTTTTTCGCATCTATAAAAAGTAAATCAACAAAAAAAAGGGATCATTTTTAAGAGGAATTTCAACATCCTCTGAGAATATTTGCCAAGAAGGCGTTGATTATAACCTCCTGGAGGATTTATTTCTTTACTTGGAATTAGTCCCATTATTCTCAAATTAGAAAATAAAAAAAAAACCAAAAGCTGTTTTTAGAATTAAAAAAAACTTGATACCTGGCAAAATTTAGTTCAAGGTGATTGAGGTTTAGCAAGCGTCTGGAGATCTGAGTAATAAGTTTTTGAACACCTTTATCACTAACATGATGACATCTTTGAAGAAAGAATTATTTTGATTGATGAAAATAAATCTTGCCCATAGAAATCTAAAGAAAGATGTTCAAGGTTTGCTAATCTTTTATTTAGTTGGTTCCCAAAAACTTCAAGAGCTTTATCTGCAATTTTCTGACAACTATCGTTGAGAAGCGTGAATTGTATGCAGAAAAAAGTTTTACCTTGCAAAAGATAATTTGAGATATTTCAGATTTGGAAGATTAGCAACAATTTCACTACTTAAAACTTCAACTCCCCGATCAATGATATTCCATTCGCTTGCCAAGAGTGTGAATTTTTCTAGTTGTATCGGGGATTTGCAGATTTCATAGCTTAAACTTTCGAGGCCTAAATCTGTGATATTCTTCCAGCTAATTAAGGGTTGAAGGGATAGAAAATTGAAAATAGATAAATACCCCTCCAAATCCAAGGTAAGAATTTTGAGTTGGGGGAGATTAGTTCCAATTTCATGTGCAAGGACTTGCAAACCTGTATCGGTGATTTTAAAACAACTATTTCGATGTTGAAAAATTATTTTTGAAAGATACTTTTTGAAATGGAGGGCAAGTTGGGTGAGATGAACTAGCCCTCGAGTCATTTGTCTCCCTAGTAATTTGAAGCTCTGATCTGTGACTTTTTCTAAGCTTCTAGGGAGAAGAGATAAGAGTTTTTATTTGTAAAAGAATTATTTACTCGGAAAAATCAACAGTTAATTGTTGCAGATTAGGCATGCATCTACTAAGCTCACATCCCAAAATTTTATAGCTTTTTTCCATTGCTTCACCTTGACTATTTTCTTTGTTAAAAAACTTTTACCAAAATGATTATTACTTTTTCAAGGTCAATTTTAGGTTGTGCAAATGTGGCAGTTTTCTTTTCGCTTTACATCCAAAGATCTGAAAGACTTCACCATTCACTTTTCTTTGACTAAAAAATAAGAAATGGTAGTTGAAAGGGGTTACTTTTCTGTCACAAGAGTAGGAGGTTGAGGAAGTGGATATCGACCCATAATAAATTGAGCAATATCAACTCTTTTTGTGGCATCAGGATCTCTGTGAATTAATAAATCTGAGGTTTGTAAAATTGAATTTAGCTGACCCATTCAGAGCAATATGCAGAGATTTCAGTTTATTGAGGCTCCCAGAGATTTTAGCAACACACTTTTCTAAACCAATTCTCGTTATTTTCTTGTATCTATTCCCATGGTGAGCTCGAAAATAATTTTTGTAACATTTTACCTCTGGATTTGTAATGAAAATGTGTGAAGTTTCGTTGCTGATTTGCTGATTGTATCACAAAGAGACTTTAAACCTGAATCTGTGACCAGTGGTAAACTACCATTTTTTGAGGTTCAACAGAATGAAGCGAAAAATTCTACTTTTCAAAATCCAAACGTAGTTCTTCAAGCTGGTGAAAATTTTTGACAATTTTATTTCCAATGATTTCGAGATCGCTGTCAGATACATAAGGCCTATACAGAGATTGGCATCATTTTTGAAGGAAGAAGGAAGTGATACTCAAGGTTGATCGAGAGATTTTTCAAGTCTGAGAAGTTGGAGAGAATTTGAAATAATTTAAAGATTTTTTTATCATCCATGAGAGACCAACTAGAACATTAAGTAAATGGTTTTTGATTTCCAAACCTTAGTTGAAGATTTGTCAGGTGAGTTAAATTATGCAGTTTCATGTCTTTTTGCATTCTGCTCAAAATATCATCCAGGTTTTCTTTTGAAAGACCACTAGATCATGAAAAGGTCAATAGTTATTTTTAAGAATTGTTACAATCCAAGTCTGAGCTCATTATCATCTAATTTAGAAAACCAACAATATGGTCTAAATATGGCATGAATATTCTTCAAGACTATTGGAGAATAAAGATTATTTTATTGAAATTGAGAATTTACTGAGGTGAAGAGTCATTTGATGATAAAAGGATTTATTTGCTTGTTTAATTTCCAGAATGGTCGCATTTTGGTTTGGAGATTGTGACTGAGTTTGATTTGGATTTACGGAAGAATTGATTTGTTCCATTTTTGAGGAAAAGTAGGGAGTTTGCTTTTTTAAAAAAGTAATTAAAAATATAAATTTGTATAAATTAGGAAAAAATTAATAAAGTTTTCTTAATTGCAATGCCAAAAGGGGGATCCTTCGGAAAGTGGACATTCTTTAAAGCCAACGATGAGAAAATCTTGAAGGGTAATTTTAGACAGCTAAGTTAGATTTTAACAAGTCCAAGCCTTGGAGAATTGAATGAGATTTTAGTGAAAAACAAAAAAAGGACTAATTACTGAAATGTAAAATCAAAGAGTTTTTTTTTATTTGAGTCCTCATACTCGGCAATCCATACAACTTACATTATATGAATGATGATTAATAAATGTATAGGCCTTTATTGAATTAATAGAAATCTTGGGGATGGATAGTGAGTTATCTAATTTAGAAAGTTCGGAAATGAAGATCGATATATTTTGCGTTTTTCTTTTTTGTGATTGCTCCTTCTCCTATTGATGAAATCAAGGAACAATTGTTAAAAAAAGAAACAGAGAGAGAATTTTTAAAATTGATATCTTCTTGTATTGTCGTTTTTAAAAATATTTCCCATAGCTCTTTTTCCAAGAAAAAAATCCATAATAGACCCTTCTGTTTGTGAAGGCTTCGTGCTGAAAAGAAACCCTCAATCTTGCTGAAAATAATTCTTTTTTCATTGAATCCTTTTTATTTTGTCATTGATGGCGAGGAAAGATTTCTCATCTCGTTTTTTCAACGTCAATGTATCAAAAGAGATCTAAATTAACGCTAGAGAGAGAGATTTATTCTTTTATTTTATCCTGAAAAAAGCTCTTTGGCGGGATTTTCAATCTCAAAGAAGAAAGTTTTCTCTGACTGTTTCTGTCCGGAGTCCAAATTGTTCTTCTGAATAAAGATTTCTCCATCCAAAGGAAACAAAAAATCCACTTCGAAACAGGATTGAAGTGGTTAATAGAATTTTTGTCAAAATAATTAGGAGAAGATTAATTCAAGGAGAGAACTTCGTTTAGTAACATTGATTAATAAATCATCCATCTCTATTATACATTTATAAATGCATGTTGATGATTTTTATGGAAAAAATAGACATGATGGAGGTTAAAAAAGGATTTTAAAGAGTTATAAGAATAATAGATAATTTACGGCGAAATGTGAATCAAAGGGCTTCAGGATTAGAGAACTGTAGTGATTTGGGAAAAGGACTTTTGTGACATGTGAGAAGAGCAAAATCCAAATTGTTGTTTCCTGAAGATATAAATAGTTTCTTCTTGAGGTTTAACAGTTTTTCTGCTAAATTTGGAAAAGAAGATTATTCTCAGTTTCTATACCTGGATTTGAGTTTTACACGCTATGACTGCTGCCTAAAATCTGGATTAACTCAATTTGGATGAAGGGCTGTTCATCCATATATTCCTCGATTAGATAATCTTCTCGTTCTTTTAATAGGAATAGCAAATGCATACAACATATGTTTGTTGAAATCCAGCAGCCTAAAAACGTCATATTACACACAAAACCCAAGAAGCCAGTGGTGTAGTCTGTGGCTTTTGTGTAGGCGCTTATATACCCGACCAAGAGGGCGAAGGTGTTGATTAGATACATTCCACTTGAAACAACCATGATTTTTGGGATAATAAGAGCTTTCTCTGATATGAGGTAGTCTAATGAATCTGTATATTTTTTCGGGAAGGCAATAAAAAACATCACACCATAGCTGCAAGAAAGAAATACTCCATATTTCATGTAAAATGAAGTAACTCCAGAATAATCATCAGAATTATTGGTTGTTAAAAGTCTATAAAGGCCGATACTCCCCCATAGAATGTTGGCAATTATGACCCCAATGAGAAAAGCTGTCCAAATGTGAAAGCTTGCAAAACTGATTCTCTGCATGATTTTCCAAGCTTTTTTAATGCAAAAATTATCCCTTAAATATTTTTTTTCTTAATAATTTTCGGCAGGTGACTAGGTTTAAAAGTGAAAGCTGAAGAACTTCAAAGAAATTAATAAAAAAACGTCTTTTTTTCCAACTACCTAGGATTTATAAAAAAATATTTTTTAACAGACTAGTATCAAATAATATTATTTCCTGGGAGTTAGATGAACGTGTTCATTCTTAATAATTTCTTTCCCCAACAAGCTCCACATATTGTTGATTCATTCTAAAGAAATCAATTTAGATTTTCAAAAATTCTATTTCAAAAAGAAAGAGAACTGAGCGAAAAGAGAATTAAAATAAATGACTTTTGCAAATTCAAATGTTGTAATTAAAACGAATAGATAGAATTTTTATCAAAAGAGTTTTACAAAAAATGTTTGGTGGCCATTTGAGGAACAGATATCAAAATTATCAGAAAGAAGTAAGGAAAATATTCTTTTGTAAAAAAAATGAATGAGCTTTGTCCATTCATAAAATTAAAAAATGAAAATCTTCATTTAGGTGAGGAACTCATGAACAAAGAAAGCCCACAATAGTAAGGTTAGGTTGTGTATAAATGATGAAGTTTTGAAGAAAATTAGTTTAGGTCAACCAGAAAGTAAGAAATACTCCAAACCTTTTTGACCACACTCACAGATTTGGTTAAAATTTATTTCTATGCCCTTCTGAAAATCCTTTGATTTTCTCAATCATGTATCGAGATTGCATTTGTGAAGGAATATGGCAAGCTTAGATATCTAATTCTCCATCTCATATTCTCAAGTTATTATGTATGGTTATTTAAGCGAGTAAAGCGTCAATGGAAACTTTTTCAGAATGATTGTGGGAAAACTCTTTTCTAGTTAGATAATTGTCAAGAAATCTCAAAGAAATCCTTCTTTCAAGTGAATGAAGAAGTGTTTTAGCTGGTGATGTGTACATAGAAGAGTTTTTTGACCATAACTTTCAATTTTATAGTTCTAGAAAATTCATCATGTTTGTGATGTGACGGTTGAGGGAATGATCGAAAGGGGAATTTTAATCCACAAGCACAGGCCGTGAAAACTCTGCGAGTTAAATTTATTTTAAAGGTTTCTGATAGGTGTAATTTTTAATAAATCTTTAAATACAAATTTTTAATGGGAAGATCAAAGAGAAGTAAGGTTGTCCACTTGACCAAGACCAAGAAGCAACCAAAGGACAGCAAGACTGTTTGGGTTGAAAAAGTCAGAACCTTTGTTAATAAATATGACAACATCTTTGTCTTCAGTCACGAAAACATGACCACCGTTCCTTTCAGAGCCATCCAAGCTGAGTTCGCTGACTCCAAGTAAGCCCTGGAATACAACTGTCGTAACCTTTTTTCAGATTCTGCATCGGAAAGAACAAGATTATGCAAGTCGCTCTCGGCAGATCCGACGAAGACTCCTTCAAACCCCTTACTTTCAAGCTTTCTGAAGTAAATTTTTTTCGTTTATCATTCTCTAAATACCAACAATAGCATATAAACGGAGAATGCGGTATCTTCTTCACTAACAGAAAGGAAGAAGAAATTCTTCAGTTCTTTGAAGAATTCAAGATCGATGAATTTGCCAAGGCTGGATACATCTCTCCCCAAACTATTGTCTTGAACAAGGGAACTGAAGCCCTCAAGCAATTCTCTCACTCCATGGAACCCTACTTGAGAAAGTTGGGATTAAAGACTTCCCTCATAAACACTGAGATCCATCTTCTTGACGATGTCCTCATCGCCCAAGAAGGAGAACCCTTAACCCCCGAGCAAGCTAAAATTTTGGTATAACAGAATCTTATGAAGAGTTATTAATGATTTGATAGCACCTTATGGGAGTCAAGCTCGCTGAATTCAGATTGATCCCCAAGATCAAGTGGAATAAAAAGGAAGGAATCAAGAATTATTAAGTAGATGATTTTGAATGTTCTATAAAATTATTTGCATTATTACATGACTGTTTTTTGTAAAAGGGTTCATGGTTCATCACATCAGTATTATTTATCTATCTTTTGTCATTCTTACCAAATGACTTTTGATATTTAAAAAGAAATCTCTGTAAGATATGGAAGATGTAGATTAATTTTTTTTTGCAAAGTTTGATGCAGACTTAAAAAAATTGGATAAAATATCCAAAATAACAAGATGTCGAAGAGACGTACGTATGTATGACAAAATCAACTTTGATATCAAAATAAAGGAGACATTATCTCATTTTGGAAATTTTTATACGAACACTAAACGTAACACATGCATAGTGAACTCCTTCTTAAATTAATTTTGAATCCATTTCTGATGGAAGAACTTTAATTGGCAGCTTCTTCTTCCTTCTTTTCTCCTTCAACTCCTTGTTCCTGTTGTTGAACGCCAGATTCTTCTTCTGTTTCAATGAATAAATATCACCTGAAAATTTATCTAAGAATTACCGGGTTTGACTTCTTCTTGTTGTTCAACCTGGGCATCAGCTTGCTTTTCTTCAGCAACTTGTTCAGGTTGGGGTTCAGTTTCGGGCATTTTAGTTTCAACTTCTTTTTGCAATTCTTTTTCAGCAGGATCAGTAGTTTGATCTTGTTCTTCTTTTTCAAATTTAGATTTAAACTATGAAACTAGGTTTACTTATTTCTTCGACTTGGTTCGTATTGACATCAACAACCTGATCACCAGGGGCTTCTTCAGCTGCAGGTTGAATTTGTTCAGTAATATTGGTTGTATCTTGTGTAGTGTTAGTCTCTTCTAGGTTTTTTTAAGAATTTGAAGGAGAAAAACTTCTAGTACCGGTGGCAGGGGCAGGTTCTTGAACTTTCTCAGTTGCAATTTCAGTCGCGGTTCCATTAACTTGTTGAGTTTGAGGTTCTTGACCACCAGGAACTTCAATATCTCTAATAAGAGATTTAACATCCTTTGAAGGATCATTCTTCAACTTCAAAACAAGTTGAATAATTTCAGGATCAGAACAAATTGCTCCTATAGAAAATTTAAGTTTTGGGAATCTCTCTCAGGATATACTTTTTTTGGAGTAGACTTTGTTTAAAGTTTTAGCAAGAGCGATTCTAACGTTAGGAACTTTATCACTGGCAAGAGGAATCAAGCAAGCTAAGAAATTAGCTCTGAAGATTTCAGGCGATTTCATGAGTTTCTCACACATAATGGCGTAACTAAAAATAATTGAATTGAGTTAAAGTTGAGGGAATCAAATATACGCTTGTCTATTGGTGAATCTTTTATCTTGACTGAAACCTTTGATGTTTTCTATGACAGAGATTCTGTAGACTTCTTCAGAGTTATAGACGGCTTTAAGGACAGCATGAATTTTCCTGGAGGCTTCTTCTCTGACAAAGGCAACGGTGTCACTGCAAAGTTTGAAACTGATGGGAGCAATGATTCTGAAAGTGGTTTCTGGGGAAAAGATCAAGGTAAGTTTATCAATTTGGTTTGCGATAAGTTCTCTTATTCTCCATTTCTTTGGGTCTTTTTGAAGATCAAGGAAGATATCAACCATATTTTCTCTTTTTTCCATACGGAAAACCTTGAGGAAAAAGGCCAAATTTTGAATAGCACCATACTTGATTTCATCATCTATGAATTAAGGTAAATATTTTCCCCTTATAGTTTATACTTGTATCTTTTAAGAAGCGTTCAAGGACGACAACCAAATCTTTTTCAGCTCTTTCTTCTCCAATAATTTTTGCGATTTCGTGAAGGGAGCAAGCAATAGGCTTTCTGACTTTATCGTTGCTCTTGACCAAAGTTTGAAACAATTTAACCAAAAGAGGCCATTTGCTTGGTCCAAGAGTAAGGACGACAGCAGGGAAATTGAAAGCACAAGCGTGAATAATTTCAGAATCAGTTCCCAAACTGTTGACATTACTGTCAGCCATGTGAAGATAATTCTCGACAAGGCGTTCGTTAACTCTCAATCCCTCAAGAGTGGAGATGAAACGACCCAAGTTTTTATACGCGGAGATCTTGACCCATTTATTGGAGTCTCTGATGAAGTTCAAGATGGCTTCAGTGAGTTCATTTTCTCTAATTTCGGCAAGGTCATCCCTGCAAAGATTGGAGATTTCATAAATAATATCTATACAAGATTTTCTAACACCCCAATGACTGTCCTTGCATAACCTGTAAATTTATGAATAAAGTGTAAAAGGATCAGTTACTTGAGGTAGAAGGGGAGGAGTTTTTGTCTAAAGAAGTGAGGAGAGACAATTCTTCCAATGGAAGGAAGGTTGGCAACAGCTTCTTTTCTGACTCTTAATTGAGGATCTTCACCCATGGACAAGAATTCGAGTCCAACGAATTGTTCACACAAGTCTTTACCGAAGAGAGGAGCCATTTGGCTTAGGAGCTAATTTTTTAGGAGGCAAAATTACAAAATGATTACTCTAACAGCGATCATTCTGTTTTCTTCGTTATCATCATCATGAGCAAGACCAAGGACAGTTGTAAGAAGATATTGGCCTCTATCGTCTGCATTAAGAACCTCGGCGAGTTTGGCAAACTGTTGACCGCATTCTTCTTTGATCTGGGCAGAATTATTTGAAAAGCGGCCTTAAATAATAGATCACTCACTTCATAAGAATTTGAATCAATGAGCTTTGAAACAAGTGGTACAAGGACGCTAACGATTTCTTTATATCCCTTTTCTCCTTTCTAAAATTCAAAATATAAATGATAAGGCGAGGAAAATTTTTCTTACAGTCTGTAAGACTTCAATAAGTGGAGTCATTTGAATCAGGAAAGCACGCTTAATATCGTCTCTATCGTTACGCTACAACATTAGGTGGGGATAAATGGAAAAATATACAATAAAGGCGGTTATTTCTTTTAACTTGCTGATGGCTTCATCACCAATTACTCCAATCAGTTCAGCAAAATGCTTAACGTATTGGAGCCTAGCGGAGGCAGAGTGAGGAGATAATTCAATAATGCAGTTACTTTTCTTGATAGCTTTCGTTGGAAGAGAGTGTGAGGAGCTTTTCTAAAGCTTTTTGAGGATTGTCTTCAATATAAATAGCATTTGGGTCTTTTCTTACGGGAGCGAGGGCAACAAATGTTTCCTCTTTAGCAATCTTATTGGCAATATCGCTTTCTAAAGAACTAAGGACAGGTCGACAAGAAAAAGAGACACCTTTATTTTTGTTCATCAGGCTGTTTAAATTAGATCTGCTGGGGATGAATTTTAATTGAAAAATTAAATAAGCTGAGCCTATAGTTTTACATTTCCTTCTTTTCAAATTATTATTGGAACACGAAAAGTATATTTCCTACTTTTTCCTACTCTCTTTCTCGAGTGAAAATATTTCTGAGACAAAAACAAGGTGAAACTTTTTTTCTCTATCAAAATAATTTATCCAATCCTTATTTTACATTGATCTCTTGTTTCAAAATTTCGAAAAAACACATTGATCAAATTTTATTAAATAAAGATTTTGGAATAAACAAAAAATTCTTTAAATTTCTCAACAAAAATTTCAATTTGATGAATCATTAAGATTCACTGTATTAATCCAATGAAATTCAAGAAGAAGACGTCTGGAGAAAGAAAAGTAAAAAAATTCTTTCATTAATTCTAATGAGAAAAGAGTTTTTTGTATTTTGTTTGATTGATGTCTTGTAAAATCCCTTTTTATTTTCTTAAATTAGATAACGAAGATCTATGAATTTCCGAAACTGAGAGAAAATGGAAAATCATATTCCAATTTTGAATTTCAACTGATCAGGAGATAGACCCAAGTTTGTGTTAAGTTAATATTCATGGGATCTCGAGTTCAAAATGAGAAAATATGAGATTGATCTTAAGAATTTTAGCATTAATCATAGTAATTGCTGAATTTCATTTTTGGCCTTTTTCAATTAAGAAAATGATCTGAATGCAAAACGCATCAAGGTCTTTTGCCAGATTATTTGTGCTCTCCAGGCGTCTGCTCCCGTTTTGAAGATGCTTTCTGGGGGAATTCCGACAGTGAGTTTTTAAAAAAAAGATTTGATCAAACTCCATGATTCTGGCACCACCTCAAAAATTTAAAATAAGGATTCTCTGAAAGAAAAGATTAGGCAGGAGGTTGGGCGAAACTGTTTTAAAAAATATAAAATCTAAATGGCTAAATTTCAGATTTTTTTGACTGTTATGAAACGAAGCTTTAACGATTTCACTCACATTTTTTTTGTTTGTTTATTAAGACTGAAATGATGATTGCTTCAAAGAAGAAGAACTCGAAAAAGGGGAGAAGGATGCTTTTTGCTGAAGATTTTTTGCCCCAAAATTTCACTGTCAATCGGGTAAAAAAACTTCTTTAGTCAAATAGAATACAAGAAAAGGAATTCGAGAAACGTTATAGACAAGAAAACAAACTTGTGAATTTATCGAACTTTCCATGAGAGATGTAACTTGAAAGATTGTCCTCAATACATTTTTTAAAAGATTTAATTTGATCGGGAGAAACAAACAATCAAAAAATCATCATGAAGGTCGGAAACTTTATGATTATTTATTTTAAATCAATACCTTTCATCGGGATACGATGGGACCTTGAAAAAGTGGAGTTTTGGATCTTGACCTGACCGGAAATCAGAAAGATTCAAAGCGAATAAATTATGAATGGAGTATTTTTTTCACAAAGATAGAGCTATTTATGGTCTTTCCCTTTGATCCTGTGTCAAAATCTATTGTTTATGGTTGTTTTGGGGAACCTGATTGGCAAGTTGAAAAAAAAGATTTGTTTATTGGTTTATCATCTGAAGAGAGCGGGAAATTTATAAAAGAAACGAAATTAGGGGCTGAAATTGATTGATAGGGTTCTTCGAAAGAAAAGGTTTTTTTTAGTGCTTTTATTCTCCTTTCTGACCTCAGATATCAACGTCTCTAGAAAAATGAGCAGAACGAATACCAAAGCGAAGAGTGAAATACTCTCAAAATGGAGTTTTTTTAAAAAAGAAACTTTGGGTTATATTAATTATCCATTAATCGATTTCTCAAAAGGACCAGTAGTAAAAGGGAAAAGGAAAGTTCAACCTAGAAGAGGGAACAAACCAGTGGTAATGATGAAACATAACAGCAGTTTTCAGATTAAGTTAAAAATAAAAGGGCTAGAGATCAGGAAATCATCGAAGATTCTAAAGATGATTCAAAAAAAAGTTATGTAATGAGAAAAATAAAAACTTGGTTTTTAAGACAAATTTTCAATTCAGTTGCAGGGCTACATATAAAAGGAGTTTATTAAAAAACTCGAGCCAAACTTTAATTTTCTAATAAAATATAAAATACTTTTAAAAAATGTGTCTTCTCACTTTTTCCATCACCTTCAACATCAACTATCGTTGTAACTACGGCAATACTCTCTATGTCGTTGGCAACACAGAAGCTCTCGGAAACTGGGATCTGAATAAAGGACTGAAATTGAACTGGTCTGAGGGCCATTTCTGGTCCAAAAAGGTGATGTTTGTGCATGATAACACGAAATTGCTTGAATACAAATATGTGATTGGCCCCACCCATCCAGAGAGTCACAATACGGATCGCAGATGGGAAGAAGGCCCAAACAGAGTGCTGAATCTTTTGTCAGCCACAAAATTATTCATAAACTTGAGAGATGAGTGGGAACATCGTAAAGTAAGAGTGGCGCTTCATGAAGACTCATTGAAGAATATTGTGGGGCCAAATGCGAAATTGTTGGTGGTGACAAACTTGAGTTATCGAGAAGAACCAAAATGCATGAAGATCAAGAAGTTGAATTATACTGATTTTCAGGAGGCAAAGTTCTGGGTTGCGTCTTTCCAAGTTCCATACAGAGCGACAAGCTTCCAATACAGATTTAAAGTGGAAGATAACCAAGATGTTAATAAAAATCTACTAGCCAAAGCTTACCATAGTTTTAGTATGAAAAAATTGGTATGTCCCAGTAAAGAAGATGGAAGCTACAAAATTGATTGTGTAACTCTGACCAAGTTCGATTTTGATTTCCACTCACCCATGGCGTTCAGTATGATAACTGAGCAAATTTATGTGGGAGAATTTCCAAAAACTCAGGTTGATATTGATATGCTGGCCTCAAAGAAAATCACAGCCGTGCTGAATTTACAAACAGAAGAAGATATGAAACGATACGCCGTAGATTGGGAGTCCTTGAAAAAATACTACGAGAAGGTTAATATCAAGGTCGAAAACTTGCCAATTATTGACATGAACAACGAAAATTTGACTTTGAAAATTCAGGACGCCGGTCTCTTGATCAATAAGCTTCTTCAAGAGAATGAAAAAATCTATGTACATTGTACCGCTGGTCGCTACCGATCTCCCCATGCAGTGATCTTTTATCTTTGGTCTTATAAAAATTACGAGTTAAATAAGGCCATCACCTTGGTTAAATCCAAGAGAAGAAAAACAAAGATTTTCGAAACTATCTTTGAGCAACGTCTTCGAGCTGCTAACTAATGGCAGGTTAATAAATTACATCAGAAAGGAAGGGGAGACTCTTTCCCTACTAAATAAAGGGCCTCTCTTCGTGAAGCATTTTTCAGTTCATTAATAGAGAATTTATTCCTATTATTATTATTATTTGATTTTAATATCCTATGAATTATTATTGTGTTTGATTATTATTATTATTATTATTAGAATTCCAACTACCTCGAGTTGTGTGATTTCATATTGTATAATTTATCAGGAATTTTATGAATATATTTTTAAATCCTTATTCATTCAAAGAATTATCCAAAGTCTTCAAAGCACTTGATTATAATCTCTTTTATCTCACTATTCTCTTTAAAACGAATCTTCTGATTAAGAAGGATACTAAAAAACTCTTGTTTAATTAAGGTGAAAAATTTTTGCCAGATTTAATTTCTAGATCGTCAATAGAGTTTGCTTGAATTGAGAATAAAAATTAAAGACAATAGCGATGCAAGGTTATAATCAAGGTTTTCCACCTCAATCAGGACCTGGAGGCTATATGGGTCAGCAAGGAGGTAATATGACAAATATGCCTAGTCAACAAGGTGCTCCTAGTTCAACTGCTGCTGTATTCAGTTTGGCCACTGATTCTACAGGACATGACCCTCAAAATGTCCAAGCGAGGGAGACTGCTCCAAATATAAACGTTGATCCTGATTTTGCAATCAGAAATTATGAAGTGTCGTCAGTGTATGTCTATAGAAAGCAAGTTTACGAGAATGTAATGAAACATTTGAATGATCGAAATAAAGCAATTTGTTATTCAAATATCTGGTACAATATGGCTTATTTGGGAAACAAATATTCAAAGAACGTTGAAGAAGTCGTTATGAAATATGCACCTGATAACTTTGAGCCTCCAAAATTGATTGATTATTATTCAGGATCAAAAGATAATCAAGGATATGATCAATATCAAAGAAGATGATGGGATTGAAATTGAAATGAATATTGTATGTTTTTCTGTTTTATGAGATTATAGTGTTTTATATACCTTGTTGGCTGGTTGGTTCAAAGATTTTTCTTTCTCCTTTTGAAAAAAAATTGAGTCCATATGACAAAAAAAAATTGGGCTCTGGCATAGTTCAGGCGAGTTTGAACATTTGATGAATGAGGCTTCGAATTTTTTTCTTATTGAAAAGAAATTTAAATTATAGAGAAGAAAGGAGGGATTTTTTAATCTGGTATAAACTTTTGATTTTCATTATTATTTTTCGAAATTATTTGGGCGTTTTTTTATTTTGAAAAAAATTTGCTATGTTCAAATCCTTTGGCGTTGAAGAAGATCGAAAAATCTCATGAAGAAAACTTGAGCGAAAGTTCGAAAAGAGAGGCGGGAATTCAGGAAAAGAATAAAAGTACAGGCAATAAGAAAAAAGAAATTATTAATATATAAGAACTCCACGACTAAATTATTAGTTTCTCCTTATATACAATACCTATTTAATACTTTAAATATTAGACAAAATTAAAAAAATTCAAGAACAAAATGGATTCAGTTTTCGCTGTACTTGGTAAAGACTTTGTTATTCTTGCTGCTGACTCTCATGTCGCTCACTCGATCCTCAAATTGAAGGTACATTGGGTTAGTTTTTGTATTTGAAACGGGATAGGATAACGAAGACAAAACTTTGGTTATTGATGGTGACAAATTACTTGGTTTGGCCGGAGAACCTGGGGAAAGACTCCAATTCGGTGACTATATTCAAAAGAACATTCACTTGTTGAGATATAAATACGGCAAGAGACTTTCCACTAAGGAAACCGCCAACTACATGAGGTATGGCTCAATTTTGATATATTTATTTCGCTTTGTTTGAAAGAAAGGATTTGAAGTGTACTAATGATAATATAGATCTGAGATGGCTCACCTTTTGAGAAAGAGTCCTTTCTTCTGCTTCACTGTCCTTGCTGGACACGATGCTGATGGTCCCGCACTCTACTGGATCGACTACATGGCAACTATGCAAAAGGTTAAAACTGCTGCTCAAGGGTATATACAATTTATGAAAAATGGTCTCAATCATCTCATAGTTACTGCTCTTACTTCCTTGGAGGTATTCTCGATAACAAATGGAAGCCAGTATAATATTATTATTTTGAATAATTTATCTCAACAACTATTTAGGATATGACTTACGAAGAAGCCGTCGACTTGGTCGGTGATTGTATGAACGAATTAGGAAAGAGATTTATCATGACTCAACATAAATTCGTTGTCCAAAAGGTTGACAAGGTAAGAAATTTTTGAGCGAGATGAGACTATAATGTGAAACAGGACGGAATCAAGGATATTTCTGCCGAAGTCACTGAGTCTGCTAAGAAAAAGCTTACTGCTTAAAAAATAATTTAGCTATAAAAATACATAAATATATACTAAATGGAGTTGATTAGCTTCACTTTATTCTTTATATTAACAAATTTATCTGAAAGTAGTACTTCCAAACAAACCATACAAAATTAAAAGTTAACTTCTGTTCACAATTAACCAGATTTTTTTTAATTTCTGCAAAATATCTTTGTGCATCGAATGATCAAGGATTCTGCCTGGAACAAATTCAACCTCAACCCTCTGGTGGTGAAATGCCTTCTGGAGAATAACTATCTCAGTCCAACTGATATTCAGTCACACTCCTTGACTTATCATGAATATAAAACCGATCTCATTCTTGCTTCTAAGACTGTAATTACGTTGTTTTATGGTGAGTTCCTCATGCTTACAATTAGGGTTCAGGAAAGACTTTATGCTTTGGTATTCCAATTCTTTCAGACTTGATGAACGAACTCGGAGTGGATGCTAAATATGATGGTACGACTGAGCTTAAAGTCCCTACAAGAAAGAGCATCAGAGCTTTAATTTTAACCCCAACAAGAGAATTGGCTGTTCAAATTATGAACCATTTTGAAAAGATCAACAAATACACAAAGAAGCATATTAAGGTAGAAATTTGTGGTAGATTTTTGCTTAATGAAAATGTTCTAGATCGGAGTTATCATTGGAGGTCTTTCAAAAGAAAAGCAAATCAGAATCCTGAGCAAATGCCCTCAAATCTTGATCGCCACACCCGGAAGATTGTGGGATATGCTTGACCAAGACGTTTGTTTTGATTCGAAAAACATGAAAACCTTAATCTTTTTGTAGTATAATCCATTCCTTCAAACTCTGAAGACAATCAATTATTTGGTGTTGGATGAGGCCGATAAGATGATTGAAATGGGTCACTTTAAAGAACTTGACAAGATTTTGAGTTTTATCTACACCAAAGAAAGCACCACAAAACGAAATATTACATTTTTACAAGAAGGAGGAGAAGGAGAAGATAACTTTGAAGATTTTTATATTAAAGATGCTGCAGGCAATAAAATCTCTCTCAAAGATTCCAAATTTACTTTCCTCAATGAAAATGCACATATGATCAAAAGAATCAAAAACGACCAAGTTCCAATGTATGACGAAGAAGGAAACCCTGAAGAAGAGGTCGAAGGAGGAGAAGATGATATTGAAGGTGAAGAAGAAAAAGAAGATGAAGAAGAATTGGAAGAGGTCGAAGTTGATGATGAAATCGAAGAAGAGGAAGAAGAAGAAGATCAGGAAGAAATTGAAGGAGAATTTGATGATGAAGTTGGTTTGATAACTGAAGAAAATGAAGAAGGCGATTTGGCTGATGAAGATGAAGATGAAGAAGAAGTTGAAGAAGAACCAGAAGAAATCGAAGAAGAAGAGCCCGAAGAACCCGAAGAGGATACCCAGAGAGGAAGGGGAAGAGGAAGAGATAGAAGAAATAAAAAGAAGAAAGAACCTGAAGAAGAATTAGTGGCTGACCCAAATGAGAAGCGTCATAAATATAGAAGAACAATTGTGTTATCAGCTACTTTGGCAAACTCATATGATATAAGAGATCAAAATAAGAAGAAGAGAAAAGGAAAGGGAAAAGGAAAAGGAAAGAAGCACAATGGTAAAGAAGAAATGACAAAGGTCAAGGGAGGAGAAACCACTAGTTTCAAGATGGAGACATTGATGAAGAAGATTGAATTCAATGGCAAGCCCAAGTTGATTGATTTGACTCAAGAAAGCAAATTACCCGAGACTTTGACTGAATACAAATGTCTTTGTACTGATGAAGAAAAAGTTTTGTACATTTATCATTTGCTTAAGGAGAACCCTGGCAAAAACTTTATTATCTTTGCCAACACTATTCCTGCTGCAAAGAGAGTCCACGCTGTTTTGACCAAGTTGGATATTCCAGCAGTGTGCTTGCACTCTGAAATGCAACAAAGACAAAGATTGTCCAAGCTTGAAAAGTTCACCTCACAAGAAAGCCCCGTGTTGGTTTGCACTGACGTTGCTTCAAGAGGTTTGGATATCCCCACCGTGCATTTTGTCATCCATTACCAAATTCCCAAGGATTGCGATACTTATGTCCATAGAAGTGGTCGTACTGCAAGAATTGGTCGTGAAGGAACTGCTTACGCTTTGGTTGGACCGAATGACAAGAAGAACTACTACAATGTTTGCAAGGAGCTCAGAGGAGGAGAAGGTCTTCAAAGCATAGTTTTGAGCAAGTTGGCACTTGACAAGATTCAAGAAATGGTGGATGCTGCCACAAAATTAGAGCATGGAGAATTCCTATTGCAGAAGCAAAGAAAAAATAACGAATGGTATCTCAAGAATGCCAAAGAAGCTGGAATGCTGATTGATGACGAACTTCAGAAGCATCTCGATGAGACAACTGAAGAAATCACCAAGAAGAGAAAGATTGTGACAAACAGCAAAGTTAATTATCAAAAGATCAAGCAAAATACTGGAAAGAAGTTGATCAACCCCAACAAGAGTAGATCTGTTTTCCTTGATGTGTCTCAAATTTCCAAATTAACCAACATCTTGAACGACCCTCAAGCTCGTAAAGCCAAAATCAACAATGATCAATTCGTCCAAAAATTCCCTGAATCTCAAAACAGAAAAAGGTCCTCTCCCAGACAAAAATCCCCCAAGCTCAAGAATCGTAAGCCTCAAAACTAAATGATTACTTCCTGATAAGGTTGGTTGATGATATTTATTGTGTTTAGAAAAAATATATAATAGAAATATATCCTATGTAAAGTTTTTAATTGACATTTGATATTTTATGATATAAAAAAACTCATCCATTAATTGTAGATTTAACAATATTTTTGGAAAGAAAAGAATTTAATGATTTAGGTGAAATATTTTGAATGAAGGAACCCTTAGTTAATAATGACGTGTTACTTGAGATCTATATAAAATCTACAATGAACATGAAGTAGGTCCATTACCATATTGATCTAATTTGAAACCTTTTTCAATTAATTTGTCTGCTCCACCTTCGATGACAGTGATATTTTCGAAACCATTTCTTCTCAAGAGGGAGTAAGCAATGGTAGATCTGACGCCAGATTTGCACAAGATATGGATATCATCAGTTTTGTTCAATTCGCCAATTCGATCTTCTAATTCTGCGAGAGGAATTCTAATTGAACCATTATAGACTCCAACAGACCATTCTGAGGGATTTCTGACATCAAGGACTGAGATCTGTTGATCCTGCTTAGCAGCAACATCGAGGTGACTTTGAGTGTCAAGAGACTTGATTTTTTCAATAGGTTCATTTTGTTTAATCCATTCATTGATGCCTCCTTCGATAAATCCAGCACAGTTGTCAAATCCGACTCTAGCTAATCTCATGATAGCTTCTTCTTCTTTTCCAGGTTCAGTGAGGACAATCAAGTTGCTTTCAGGCTTGAGGAGAGTTCCGACCCAGATAGCGAAAGGAGTTGTCAAGCTGATGGTGGTTGAGCCTGGGATAATTCCAGTTTTGAGGCAAGTCTTGACTTCTCTGCAATCAACAATAATAGCTCCCTTGGAGACCAAATCTTTGGTTTGTTTGACAGAAAGAGGCTTGAGATTTTTTTGAAGGACTTCATCCAAGTTGGTGTAGTTGGTTTTATTCAATTTGGCATCATGGAAGAAATATTTGGGAGGAGTTGGGAGGTCATTAGCTACAACTTCGATGAATTGCTCCTTAGTCATTGGTTGTAAAGCATAGTTGGTCTTTTTTTGCTCAGCAAGAGTGGAGCTGCTTCCCTTGGAGATGCTCTTTCCACAGGAAGATCCTGCGCCATGACCAGGATAGACAATAATATTGTCATCAAGAGGCATGATTTTCTTTTTCAAAGATTCATAGAGGAGTCCAGCAAGATCTTCCTTTGTGACTTCTTTGGCTTTAACAGCCAAATCAGGTCGGCCTACACCACCCAAAAAGAGGGTATCACCAGTGAAAATATAATGAGGCTTTTTATTTTCATCTTGAAGTAAGAAGCAAGATGATTCCATGGTATGGCCTGGAGTGTGAAGAACTTTGAGTGAAATACTTCCCAAAGGGAGTTCTTCGCCATCCTTGGCTGAGTGCAAGTTAAATTCAGCTTTGGCTTCTGGTCCATAGACAATTTTAGCTCCAGTGGCTTTAGAAAGATCTAAATGGCCTGAAACAAAGTCAGCATGGAAATGGGTTTCAATGACGTATTTGATTTTTGCATTTCTTGATTTAGCCAATTCAATATAAGGCTTGACTTCTCTCAGAGGATCAATGATTGCAGCTTCACCATTTGATTCAACATAATAAGCGAATTCAGAAAGACAGCAAGTGTTAAATTGCTGAACATAAAATGAAGGTGTTGAAGAAAAGTTGTACAAAGGGATGAATGAGTTGTGGAATGAGTAAACTTTTCTGAGCTTAGATACAGATTGTCTGAACATCAGAAGGAATGATGCTTGCAAAAGATTAATTTTTTCTGAAAATATAATTCTAGATTCTTTTTTTGAATGCGAGCAATAAAACCTTGTTTGCTCTCCTAACTCCAGTAAGATTCGAGAATGCGAGAGAATAACTCCAATATTTTATTTATAATAAGATAATAAGCTGTCTGTTCGTTATTTTACTGATTTCGAGAAAATTTAATTATCGTTGTAGAAAATTCTTGATGAATTTTGAAGTTTGAGAGTGATGAGAGAAAGAAAAGATTCTCATGGACAGAGGAAAATAGGATTTACAGTTGCTAAGTTTATTATTTTGATCATGTGAACCTTTATTATCAATTTTTTTCTGCAGGGTACCTTCTTCAACAAATCATGAGATGTTATTATTAGTTCTTTAGAATTAGCAGTGAAGGGAACTTTTCAGAGCCTAAAAAAAGTTTGAAAAGTTCAGATTGAAGTGTTATTTTCGAATGGAAAGGCAATCAAATCAAGTTAAAGCCCTCAAAAGACCGACTTTTGGTTTCCCTGTTGACTCACCACAAAAATTTTTTTCCTGAAAAGATAAAATTTTAATAATTAATTTTTATAACAAAATTATTCAAACACATTCGGCACGAAACTTCTCAACGTTTCTTAATTCAGAAAGTGGAAAAACAAACAGGCCCTCAAAGTAAATTATTTTCAGCCATATGAGAAATCTAATTTGAGAAGTTAAGAGCGAGAATTTTCGGTCTCTCATGAAGAGCAAATTACCTCATAACACAAGTTTTCTTTGCGGTATTTGTTGAAAGACTCGACATTTTCTCAATTTTTAGAATTAAAGTCCTTTTCTACAGAGTTTTCGAATCGTTTGTATCGAAATGATGACGATGGGATTCTTTCCTATCGAATGTATGTTTAGTTTTAAATACAGTTATAATTGAAAAAATAGGCATGGAAATAACGAGCCAGGATTTTATGCTTTTTGGAGGACAGCAGAGAAGAGCCTGAGACTTCATAATTTTGGACACCTTGAGAGCCTTCGAATTGAGTAAATATTTTGAATAATCAAAGGATAATTTTGACAGAACGTTCGATTCAACGGAAAGAGTCGTAACTCCAATTATGGTCCGGTCTGGTCAAGTTTTTTCGACACTGAAATACCTTGATGTATCTTTGTCGTAAGAGTTTGATATTTATCAATTTTAAATGGAAAATTAGGAAATTAGTGAATAATGAAGGAATCGAATTACTTGGACGACAAATCTCAAGATATTTCCCGAATTTAGAAGAATTAAGTTTGACATTATTTTCGTATATTTTTTTTTTAATGATATTATTTATTTTTATTATTAGCTGTTTCCAGGTCACTTCGGAAGGGCTGAAAGCTTTAGCAAGAAGAATTGGGCTCAATTTATCCAAATTGCGAAGATTGAATATCACAATCACCCAGTCAGAATCTTTTGTAAAAATATTTTTGATAAAGAAAAGGGCACAAGAATTACACGAGTTTGGTCTGATCGATTTTATGAAGAGATTATCAAGATGTAGTTCAAAATTGACCCATCTCCGATTAAACATTTCAGCGTAATTCTTACAATAATCAACTTTAATATCCTTTTTTAGTATTGCTGATCCACGTGATGAGAACCTTATCAGAATTGTTACTGAAATTATAAAAAGCTTTCCAAATTTGCAAGGACTTGGTTTATCTTACAACAACTGGTACTTGAATCAAGAAGGTCTCTTTCAATTCGCATAGGTCAGGCATAAACAGAGTCAGTGATGATGGTCTTATTACCATAACTAATCAGATTACCTCCAAATTACAATCTCTCAAATCTCTTTCGCTCAATTTCTCATCGTACGTAAACTTTGACGAAAAAATCTTTAAATTTTTAGTTGCTTTAACATTAGGAATAAAGGACTGGAAGCGCTAAGTCAATTGATTAGAACAAATAAGCCAAACTTGCAAGGTCTCTCATTAGGCTTTGCTCAGTAGATTCTACCAAGAATTTCAAAGGAATAATATATGATTAGATGCGATGAAATTACCCCAGTTGGACTAGAACACATCGCAAAGCAATTGATTCCTGCCATAAAAGATTTGAAGCAACTCTCATTAGATTTTACAAAGTAAACCAGAGAAAGCTGGATCTTGAAAAATTTTAGTGTTGGAAAGTTGACTGACGAAAGCTTTAAATTTCTGATGGATCAAATCGAGACAAACCTTCCAAATCTGAATAAACTAGATCTCAAATTTGGAAAGTAAAAGCTTTGTCTGAAAAAGCTTTATTTGTTAAAATATTACAGTTGTTGGAGGATTACAGTAGCAGAATGGGAGAAGACTGCAGGTCAATTGTTAGAAAAGTTAGTCAAGCTGAGAGAGCTAAGTCTGAAGTTTAGCTGGTATTTCTGAAAACACCCCGATCCATTAAAATTATTCAGGAACACTTTCTCAGATGGAACCTTCAATAAACTTTGCGAAGGGATTCGAAAATCAAATGGAAAACTCGAGAAATTCAAGATACTGCTCGATAAGTAAAAAGATTTATTCTTTGATAGATTAAAAATTTTTTTTCCTTTAAATGAGATGAAATGGTTAATGAATAATTAGTTGCAGAGGAGTATCAGAGACTTCAAAAGCAAAATACAGAGAAGTGTTCAAGAAAAATCCAGATTTTTATATTTGCTAGTTTATGAAATAGAAGAATTGCATTTGAACTCAGAATGAGGATTAAAATCCTTCTCAAACTTAAGATTTTTAATTTGTTTCTTTGTAGAGAACTGATAAAACTATTTGCCTTGTTCTTGGTTATCTCCACAAAATTTTTTCTGAATGACTTTGATTGATTGAAGAAAAAAAATTGATCACCTTTATTTAAAATTCTGATTTAGTTTCTCTCAACTCTTTGATTCGAATGCCATTTATCTCTTCAAGAAATTTATTTGAATAATTAAAATAAAATTCCTGAGAAGGAGAATGTATAAATATTATATTTATACAGTATAAGAGAAAAAGTCTATCAATCTATCAAACTTTTTCCAGCTTCTATCGTTCATAAGCCCCAGTCAGATAAATCAAGGACTCTTTTTGTCCATAAAAATTAAGAAAAATGAAAAAAAAAATTCTTGAAGACCTTTCTCATTCTGAGTTGAGAGTTCCATTCAGAGAATTTGAACTCCTTCAAAAAATGGGAATGGCCCAATTTGGCAAAAAATTTTGAAGAGAGCAGTTTTTGATGAAATTTTTAGGGTTTTTTCTTTTTGCTTCTAAAGAGTGAATTCGATTGGACAACCAAAAAGCCAAACTTTGAGAAATTCAGTGAAAAACACGGGTTTAATTTTCAGGAAATTTTGAGTTCTGAAACACTGTTTTCCCAGCCATACAATCGAAAAAAAGAACTTTGGAAAAAGTTTTGAAAACTTTCAGAAAAACAATCTTCTTGATGAAATTCGAGGTCTCTTTTTTTTTTCTCTCAACTCATTATCATTTGATTTTCTTTGTTGAGAAAATATTTCTTTCAGATAATCAAAACTTCTCAATGAGAATTTTCAACTGTAATTATTTCGGCACTCTTTTCACTGACTAATATGAATAAAAAACACTGTCTTGAAAGCTAAGTCGAAGTCTGAGTTGAAAACTAAACATTGAGGAGTGAAATTTTTTAATGGCCTCGTGTCAGACCCAGTGTTTGGTTAATCCAAATAATAACTTTTTTTGTTAAGTTTGTTTGGGATTTGACTTGAATGAACTTACACAAACACCAAACACTGAAAATCCAACCAAAAAAGAGCCATCGAAATTTTTTTAAAAAGAAAGTTTTGGAATGTCCACTTTTTGTACTGATTGAAAGGACCAAATTCCAAGTTTTTCAAAAGGGCTCTCAAACTCTGGGAAAAAAGAAACAATGTCATCTGACAATGAATGGAAAGTTTTTTTCCCCAGTTTTTTAAACTCAGAAAATAATATTTTGAAAAAAAGAAATTTCAAGCAGAGTTGTTAAACACCGTCGCCAAAAAAGGCTCTTTTCCGTCCATTCAGAAAGTAAAAAATCTGTTACCATTTCAAAAGCCAGCCCCCCGCTCACCTCTCAAAACTTTTTGAAGACATTTCTTGATTTTTTAGAATTCTTTTGTTCAATGCATCTCTGATGTAAATCGAATTAGGGAGTCCGAGTGGCTCAGTGGGACGGAGTGAATCTTCGTGCATTAGGGCCAGGGTTCGACTCCCCCTGCGGATTAATTTTGTAATTTGTAATTCGCTTGTATTCGAAATTACCGGAC